>Ga0307442_1000221_pt1 | contig 26301 bp, 38 predicted proteins | sample SalMarWE160430MG_FD_202143 | JGI IMG/M metagenome (GOLD analysis project Ga0307442, IMG submission 202143) | Salt marsh sediment microbial communities from the Plum Island Ecosystem LTER, Massachusetts, United States - WE1604-30 | ecosystem: Environmental > Aquatic > Marine > Intertidal zone >...
CCAGCTTAACATAACTCTAAAAACAAATCAAAGCTAATCGGATACGAATTGTTTCCCTATAAATAAAAATCTATGGCAGCAAAAATACCACCATTCAGGAAACCTATTTGCTGGGCGTTGACCTACGATGAGGCGAGACTTCGACTTTCTTGTAGACCCCACCTGGTTTAGCCTTTTTGTATGGTCGAACTGGCACAATCTTCTTTCCAGCTGCTGTCTTAGCCATCTTGTAGCCCTCCATATATCATGAGATTTCTGTGTTAGTCTAATATCAATTCTGAAGCAGGTCAAGCCCTCGACCATTAGTACGGTTAGGCTAAAGATATTACTGCTCTTACACACGCCGCCTATCAAACAAGTAGTCTACTTGTGGTCTTACCCCTGTGATAAATCACAAAGGTGGGAGATATCATCTTGGGGTAGGCTTCGCACTTAGATGCTTTCAGCGCTTATCCTGACCAGGCATAGCTACTCAGCAATGCCCCAGGCGGAACAACTGATACACCAGAGGTCTGTCCCTCTCGGTCCTCTCGTACTAGAGAGAGCCCCCCTCAAATCTCCGGACGCCCACGACGGATAGAGACCGACCTGTCTCACGACGGTCTGAACCCAGCTCGCGTGCCGCTTTAACCGGCGAACAGCCGGACCCTTGGGACCTGCTTCAGCCCCAGGATGCGACGAGCCGACATCGAGGTGCCAAACCTTGCCGTCGATGTGAACTCTTGGGCAAGATAAGCCTGTTATCCCCGGGGTAGCTTTTATCCGTTAAGCCACGGCCCTTCCACACGGAACCGTGGGATCACTTTGCCCTGCTTTCGCACCTGCTCGACTTGTAGGTCTCGCAGTCAAGCCCCCTTATGCCAATGCGCTCTATGGGTGATTTCCATCCACCCTGAGGGGACCTTTGGGCGCCTCCGTTACCTTTTGGGAGGCGACCGCCCCAGTCAAACTACCCACCAGACACTGTCCCCCTGCTTGATCAGGGGTTAGAGGCTAAACTCACCAAGAGTGGTATTTCAACGTTGGCTCCACCGAGGCTGGCGCCCCGGCTTCAAAGCCTCCCACCTATCCTACACATGATGAGTCCAGACCCAGTGCCAAGCTGTAGTAAAGCTCCACGGGGTCTTTTTGTCCTGTCGCGGGTAACCCGCATCTTCACGGGTATTTCAATTTCACCGAGTCCCTCGTTGAGACAGCGCCCAAGTCGTTACACCTTTCGTGCGGGTCGGAACTTACCCGACAAGGGATTTCGCTACCTTAGGACCGTTATAGTTACGGCCGCCGTTCACTGGGGCTTCAGTTCGCTGCTTCGTTCTTCCGAAAAAAAACTAACACCTCTCCTTAACCTTCCAGCACTGGGCAGGTATCAGCCCCTATACTTCAGCTTTCGCTTTTGCAGAGACCTATGTTTTTGTTAAACAGTCGCTTGGGCCTGTTATGTGCCACCCTTAAAATAAGGGCACCCCTTATCCCTAAGTTACGGGGTTAGATTGCCGAGTTCCTTAACGAGGGTTATCCCGATCACCTTGGGACTATTATCCCTACCTACCAGAGTCGGTTTGCGGTACGGGCGCTACTGCTTCAAAGGCAACGAGGCTTTTCTCGACGGCTTGGGTTCAGCCAAGTCGCTTTGGGTCTCCCCTCAACTTCCCCCCATCTTCAGCTATAATATCCGGGGTGGATTTACCTGCCCCAGCATCACCTATAATGAGGGACGCACCATGTCCGTTGGGCACGCTTGGCCTACCCTCCCGTGTCCCCCCTTTGCCTCCGCAGAAGCGGTACGGGAATGTTGACCCGTTGTCCATCGCCTACGCCTTTCGGCCTCGGCTTAGGCCCGACTAACCCTACGCGGATTAACCTTCCGTAGGAAACCTCAGGTTTTCGGTGGGTGTGTTTCTCACACACCTTACGCTACTCATGCCGGCATTCTCACTTCCCTACACTCCACCGTTCCTCACGAAACGGCTTTATGGCGTAGGGAACGCTCCCCTACCATCCTAGCAAGCTAGAATCCATAGCTTCGGTGGCGAACTTTAGCCCCGTTGGATTGTCGGCGCAGCACCACTCAACCAGTGAGCTGTTACGCATTCTTTAAAGGGTGGCTGCTTCTAAGCCAACCTCCTGGCTGTCTGGGCAGTCCTACTTCCTTGCCCACTTAGTTCGCGCTTGGGGACCTTAGCTGATGGTCTGGGCTGTTTCCCTCTCGACTACGGAGCTTATCCCCCGCAGTCTCACTCCCAGGTTTGAGGTTAATGGCATTTGGAGTTTGGTTGGAGTTGGTAAGCTGCTTGCCCCCTAGTCCATCCAGAGCTCTACCTCCATTAACTAATACCTGAGGCTGCACCTCAATGCATTTCGGGGAGAACCAGCTATCACCGGGTTCGGTTGGCATTTCACCTCTACCCACAGCTCATCTGACAGTTTTGCATCACTGACCAGTTCGGGCCTCCACTTCGATTTTATCGAAGCTTCACCCTGGCCATGGGTAGCTCACCCGGCTTCGGGTCTAATCCGTGCAACATAGGTCGCCCTATTAGGACTCGCTTTCGCTACGGCTCCGCAACGCTAGTTGCTTAACCAGCCACACAGATTAACTCACCGGCTCATTCTTCAATAGGCACGCCGTCAGAGCTCAGAAGAGCTCCTCCGACTGCTTGTAAGCACATGGTTTCAGATTCTATTTCACTCCCCTCCCGGGGTTCTTTTCACCTTTCCCTCACGGTACTGGTTCACTATCGGTCATCAAGGGTATTTAGCCTTGCCCTGTGGTCAGGGCGGATTCCCACAGGATTTCTCGTGTCCCGTGGTACTCAAGTGCAGGCTAGGAGCTTACCCCTTTCGTTTACGGGACTGTCACCCTCTATGGTTGCCCTTTCCAGGGACCTTCAACTAGGGTTGGGTTTGTAACTCCTTGACCTATTCTGGGATGGGTCTTGCCTGACTTACAACCCCCTATAAGCATAGGCCCCAGAGCCGTTAAGCTTATAGGGTTTGGGCTGTTCCCTTTTCGTTCGCCACTACTCAGGGAATCTCTCTTGATTTCTTTTCCTCAGGGTACTGAGATGTTTCACTTCCCCTGCTTACCTCCACCCAGCCTATGTGTTCAGCTGGGGGTACCCAGGTTTTACCTGGGTGGGTTGCCCCATTCGGATATCCACGGCTAAGCTTGCTAGGCAGCTGACCGAGGCTTATCGCAGCCTTGCTACGTCCTTCATCGGCCCTTGATGCCAAGGCATCCACCATGTGCCCTTTCCCGCTTGACCTGCTTCAGATTTGATATTAGTCACTCGATATTCAATTGTTAAGGTGCTTAACACATAACTAAACGGCTTGGCGATTTATCACCAAGCCGTTCTTGGTTAAATCACCAGAGACCCTAGTTATGTATCAACGCTATTCATAGGCAGCCAAATACTAACATAGTGCCGTGGCTTTGTCAAGACGATCTATTCATAAATTCTGTATAAATTTTAGCTATTTGTTATTGACAGCTAACCGCTGGCTGTGGTAGTATATCAAGTTGCCGTTTGTTAATTCGGCTGACAGTTAAAGATTGAAATCTTGAAGGCTCAATCAAGAACGTCAGCTTGCGATGGATGAGCTATGGCTCATCCATTTAAATTGTGTAAACGGGAGGAAGAACTAAAAAGTGCCTACGGTTAACCAATTAGTGCGCAAGGGGCGGAGCCGGGCGGCTAAGAAGACCAAGGCGCCCGCGTTGCTCCTTAGCTATAACGCGCTACGGAATAGAATGGTGACGGGGAAAGGCTCCCCCCAGAAGCGTGGGGTCTGCGTGCAGGTTAAGACCACCACCCCCAAGAAGCCTAATTCGGCGTTGCGCAAGATAGCGCGCGTGCGCCTGACCAATCAAATAGAAGTAACCGCTTATATCCCCGGCGAGGGGCATGAGCTTCAGGAACACTCGGTAGTGCTTATTCGCGGCGGGCGGGTCAAAGACCTGCCCGGCGTTCGCTACCATATTATCCGCGGCGCTCTGGACGCCACCGGTGTGGCTAATCGGCGTCAGGGGCGCAGTAAGTACGGAAGTAAACGGTCTGCTAGAGGCATAGTCGAGGAGGCGGCAGTGGTGGAGGAGGCGGCGACTGAAGCGGCGGCTGAGGAATAGGAGGAAGAAATGCCGAGGCGGTCTCGTGCCACAAGAAGAGAGATATCCCCTGATGCCAAGTATCACAACGAAATCATAGCCCGGTTGATTAACCGGATGATGAAGTGGGGCAAGAAGAGTCGGGCTGAGGAAATAGTCTACGGCGCCCTCGACATTATGCAGACGCAGGGGGCCAAAGAACCCGCCGCTACCTTAGAGCAGGCGGTTAAGAACGCCACTCCCCAACTTGAGGTCAAACCCCGACGCGTCGGCGGCGCTACCTACCAGGTGCCGGTTGAAGTCCGCCCGGAGCGCTCTTTATCGCTGGCTTTACGCTGGCTGGTAGCTTCCGCCCGAGCCCGGGGCGGTAAGTCTATGGCGGAGAAGCTGGCGGCGGAACTGAGTGACGCCGCGCGGGGAGAGGGCGTAACCATAAAGAAGCGTGAGGATACCCACAAGATGGCTGAGGCCAACCGGGCCTTTGCCCATTATCGTTGGTAGAGGATAGGACGATGCCGAGGAGCTTTCCTTTAGATAAAATACGCAATATTGCTATTATCGCTCACATTGACGCGGGTAAGACCACCGTCACCGAGCGCATACTCTATCATACCGGTCGCACCTATAAAATCGGCGAGGTCGATGAAGGCACGGCGGTTATGGACTGGATGGAGGAGGAGAAGAAGCGCGGTATTACCATCACGGCGGCGGCGACCACCTGCTACTGGCAGGAGCACCGCATCAACATCATCGATACCCCCGGCCATGTGGACTTTACCGCCGAGGTGGAGCGCAGCCTGAGGGTGCTGGATGGTGGGGTGGTGGTCTTCGATGCCGTGGCCGGTGTCGAGGCGCAGTCGGAGACGGTATGGCACCAGGCGGATAGATATAACGTTCCCCGCATCTGTTTCATCAATAAGATGGATCGGGTGGGGGCTAATTTCGAGCGCACGGTTTCTATGATTGAAGAGATGCTGAGGGCTAAGCCCCTGGTGGTACAACTGCCGCTGGGCAGCGAGTCTTCCTTCGAAGGCGTCATCGACCTGTTGGAGAACAAGGCATGGCGTTTCGAAGACGACCTCAAGGAGCCGCCCGTGGAGATGGCTATCCCCGAGTCGGAGCAAGCCAGGTGTGCCCAGGCTCGCCAGACGCTCATCGAGAAGCTGGCGGAGAGCGACGACCAGATACTGGCCCTCTATCTTGAGGGCACCGCTATCACTCCCGAAGATTTGAGGCAGGCTCTAAGACGGGTAACCCTGGCGGTTAAAGGGGTGCCCGTTCTTTGCGGTAGCGCCCTGAAGAACAAGAGCGTGCGACCCTTGCTCGATGCTATTGTCAACTACCTGCCCTCGCCAGAGGATATGCCCCCGGTGAGGGCTATCGATACCAGGGTGGGGGGTGAGGTTGCCCGCCCGCCTAAGGACAATGCCCCGTTTTCGGCGCTGGCTTTCAAGGTGGTCTCCGACCCCTTCGTCGGCCGGCTGGTCTATTTCAGAGTATATTCGGGCACGGTGAAGGTCGGCGCCCAGGTGCTTAATTCCACCCGCGGCAAGAGGGAGCGCATCGGGCGCCTGCTGCGGATGCACGCCAATCGGCGGGAGGAGGAGGAAGAGGTAGGCGCGGGCGCTATTGTCGCCACCCTGGGGCTTAAGAATACCTTTACCGGAGATACCCTTTGCCATTACTCCCAGCCCGTGCTCCTGGAGGCTATCCGCTTCCCTGAGCCGGTAATCTCGGTGGCCGTCGAGCCCAAAACTAGAGCCGACCAGGACAAGCTGGGTGGAGCCCTGCAGAGGCTGACCGAGGAAGACCCCACCTTCCGCGTGACCTACGACCAGGAGGCGGGGCAGACGATTATTTCGGGAATGGGCGAGCTTCACATGGAATTCTTGGTGAGCCGCCTGATCAGCGAATTCGGGGTGGAGGCCAAGATAGGCAAACCCAGGGTATCCTATAAAGAAACGATTACCCAATCCGTTGAGGTGGAAGGCAAGTTCATCCGCCAGAGCGGCGGGCACGGCCAGTACGGGCATGTCTTTATCAAGCTCGAGCCTATGGAGCGGGGCGGCGGCTTTCAGTTCGTCGAGCGCATCAAGGGCGGGGCTTTGCCCAAGCAGTATATTCAAGCCGCCGAGGTCGGTATTAAAGAGGCTATGGAGACGGGGGTGGTGGCGGGCTACCCGGTAGTGGATGTCAAAGCCACCCTTTATGACGGCAGCTATCACGAGGTCGACTCTTCGGACATAGCCTTTAAGATGGCCGGTTCCATGGCGTTGCGGAACGGCGTGGCTAAAGCCAAGCCCGTGCTGCTGGAGCCGGTTATGAAACTGGAAATAGTTGCACCCGAGCCGTTCCTTGGTGATATAATGGGAGACCTCAACTCCAGACGGGGACATATCGAGTCCGTCGGGGCGCGCGATGTGCTGTCGGTTATTCGCGCCCTGGTGCCGCTGGCCGAGACTTTTGGCTACGCCACTAATCTCCGCTCGCTAACGCAGGGTCGGGCGGCTTACTCGCTGGAGTTCGACCACTATGACGAGGTACCATCCGAGTTGGCCGACCAGATAACGGGAAAGGCAATGGCTAGGTAAAAGAGGTAGAGCATGCCTAAACAAAAGATTCGCATTAAACTAAAGGGTTACGACCACAAGATTCTCGACCTGTCGGTGGAGCAAATAGTCGCCGCCGTGGAGAGGACGGGGGCGGTGGTCGTGGGGCCGGTGCCGCTGCCCACGCGCATTCAGAAGTTCAGCGTTATCCGCTCCCCATTTATCGACAAGGACTCGCAGGAGCAGTTCGAGATACGGACGCATAAAAGACTAATCGACATTGTGGAGATGACATCCAAGACTATCGACGCCCTGAGCAGCCTGAATCTACCCGCCGGGGTGGAGATAGATATTAAGTCATAGGTAAGGATATGGTTACAGGAATTATAGGCCGAAAACTGGGCATGGGGCAGGTGTTCGCCGAGTCGGGCGAAGCCGAAGCGGTGACCGCTATCGAAGCGGGGCCCTGCGTGGTGACCCAGCTTAAAACGGCGGATAAAGAAGGCTATAAGGCTGCTCAGCTTGGCTTCGGCGAAGCGAAACGGCTTAACTCACCCCGCAAGGGGCACCTCAAGAAGCTGGGGCAGTTCCAATATCTTCGGGAATTCAGGGTGGCTGACACCGAAGGGATTAAGGTTGGGGATAAGGTGGATGTGGGGCTGTTCAAGGAGGGCGACCTGGTTGATATTACCGGCATCTCCAAGGGCAAGGGCTTTGCCGGTGTGGTGAAACGTTATCACTTTGCCGGCGGACCCAAGACCCACGGACAGTCCGACCGCCACCGCGCCCCCGGCTCTATCGGGGCGACGACCTCGCCGGGTAGGGTGCTTAAGGGGATGCGCATGGCGGGGCATATGGGTACCGACCGGGTGACGGTCAGTCACCTGAAGGTATATAAAGCCGACCCGGAGCGCAACCTGTTGCTGGTCAGGGGAGCCGTCCCCGGCGCCAAAAACGGGCTGGTGCTCATCGAAAAACGGGAGGGGAAGAAATAAAGACAGTGGAAGTTCCGGTTTACAGCCTCGCTGGCGAGGTGGTTAAGAATATCGAGCTGAGTGACGACGTCTTTGCCGTGCCCTTTAACGAGGCGGTGGTGCATCAGGCGCTGGTCAGGCAGCGGGCAAACGCCCGGCAGGGCACGTCCAGCACCCAGACCCGCGCCGAGGTAACCGCCAGCACGGCCAAGCTGTTCCGGCAGAAGCACACCGGCCAGGCGCGGGCGGGTAGCCGCCGGTCGCCGATAAGGCGGGGTGGTGGGGTTACCTTTGGGCCCAAGCCGAGGGACTACCGCCAGGACATGCCTAAAAAGATGCGCCAGCTGGCGATAAGGTGTGTGCTCTCGGCCAAGGCGAGAGACGCTGAGCTTAAAGTAATGGAAGAACCCAGCTTCGACCAGCCCAAGACCAAGGAGATGGCCGGGGTGCTGGCGGCGCTGGGGGTGAATTCCTCAGCCCTTATCGTCACCGATATGCCGGAGGAGAATTTAGTCAAGTCGGCACGTAATCTGGCGGGGGTTAAGACCATGCCCGCTCATACCTTAAGCGTGGCTGACATTCTATCCTATAAGATGTTATTGATGACGGAGTCGGCGGTGCGCCGCGCCGAGAGGCTCTGGGGGGGTGGGCATGCATCTGTCTGAGGTATTGCGCCGTCCCCTGGTAACGGAGAAGAATACCGCCATCCAGGCGCCTCAGGGCAAATACGCCTTTGAGGTTGCCGCGGCGGCTAACAAGGACCAGGTTAAGCTGGCGGTGGAGAAGGCGTTTAAGGTTGACGTGACCCGGGTCAACGTGATGACCGTGCCGGGGCGGAGGCGGATGATGCGGGGCAGAATGGTGGAGACCCCGTCCTGGAAGAAGGCGATTGTCACGCTTAAGCCCGGAGATAAAATAGAACTATTCGAGGGGGTCTAGGTGCCACTAAAGCAATATCGTCCCACATCTCCCGGAAGGCGGGGTATGACCGGCTCCAGCTTTGAGGAAATAACCAAGAGCAAGCCGGAGAGGTCGCTGCTCGCCCCTAAAAAGAGGAAGGCGGGACGAAGCAATCAGGGAAAGATAACGGTGCGCCACCGCGGCGGTGGAGCCAAGCGAAGGCTGCGCGTACTGGATTTTAAGCGCGATAAGCTGGGCGTCCCGGGCCGCGTTGCCGCCATTGAATACGACCCCAATCGCTCGGCTCGTATCGCCCTCATCTTCTATGCCGACGGGGATAAGCGCTATATACTCGCCCCCAACGAGCTTAAGGTGGACGACAGCATAAAGTCGGGCCCCGATGCCGAGGTAAAACCGGGCAATGCCCTGCCTATGAAGCAAATCCCCACGGGCACCCTGATACATAACATCGAGATGGAGGTAGGGAGAGGGGGCCAGCTGGTGCGCAGCGCGGGCGTTGCCGCCCAGTTGATGGCTAAGGAAGGCAAGTATGCCCTGGTGCGCCTGCCCTCGGGTGAGATGCGGCGTGTCAGTATAGATTGCCTGGCCACTATCGGCCAGGTGGGCAATATCGATCATCGTAGTGTTAATCTGGGCAAGGCGGGCCGCAGACGCTGGATGGGCTGGCGGCCTACGGTAAGGGGTTCGGCGATGAATCCCAGCGACCACCCCCACGGGGGTGGTGAAGGTAGAGCCCCGATAGGCTTGCCCGGACCGAAGACACCCTGGGGTAAGCCAGCCCTGGGCTATAGAACGCGCAAGGCAAAGGCTTCCGACAGGATGATTGTCAAGCGTAGAGGGAAGTGACATAATGTCGAGGTCAACCAAAAAGGGTCCGGCAATTGACGCCAAGCTGCTCAAGAAAGTGGAGGCACTGAACCGTTCCGGGGAGAAGGCGGTGATAAAGACCTGGTCGCGCTGGTCTACCGTGATGCCCCAGATGGTGGGTCTTACCATCGGCGTCCACGACGGGCGGCGGCATGTGCCCATCTTCGTCACCGAGAATATGGTGGGGCATAAGCTGGGCGAGTTCGCCATGACCCGAACCTTCCGGGGCCACGGCTCCAGGGGGGAAAAGGTGACCCAGGTAAGGAAGAGGCCTTAGAGTATAAATGGAAGTTAGAGCCGTATCTAAAGATACCGGTATATCGCCGCGAAAGGTACGCCCGCTGGTGGATATGGTACGGGGCAAGAAGGTGGACGAGGCACTGACCATGCTTCAGTTCACGCCTACCCCCACCGCCCGAGTGATAGCCAAGGTGGTAAAATCAGCCGCGTCTAACGCGGAGAATAACTATCAGATGGAACCGGCCGATTTGAGGATAGTAAGCATCTTTACCGGTGATGCGAGAACGTTAAAGAGGTTTCGCCCGCGGGCAAGGGGGCGAGCCAACCGTATCCTCAAACGTTCCAGCCATATTACCGTCGTCGTTAGCGAGGAGGAAGAGTAATTGGGTCGTAAGGTCCACCCTTTCGGTTTTAGGCTAGGGGTCGTGCGCAACTGGCAGGCCAAGTGGTATGCCGACAAGAACTATATCGACTTCTTGCAGGAAGACCTCCAGCTTCGGAAGGCTATTGCCGCCGGATATGCCGAAGCTGGTATTTCCCTGGTGGAAATCGAACGCCAGGCGAATAAGGTCGCCGTAACCATCCATACCGCCCGTCCCGGCGTCGTCATCGGGCGAGGGGGACAGCGGGTCGATGAGATGAGGGCGCAACTGGAAGCCCTTATCGGCAAGAGGATTCAACTGAGTATCCTGGAGGTCCAGCAGCCCGAGTTGGACGCCTATCTGGTAGCCAAGACGGTGGCTGAACAGATCGAGCATCGGGTGGCTTTCCGTCGGGCGATGAAGCAGGCAATGTTCCGCACCATGCAGGCCGGAGCCAAGGGAATGAGAATCAGCTGTTCCGGCAGGCTGGGTGGTGCCGAGATAGCCCGCCGCGAGGTTATGCACCAGGGGCAGGTGCCCCTGCATACGCTGCGGGCCGATATCGATTACGGATTTACCGAGGCGCGCACTACACTGGGGCGAATCGGGGTCAAGGCCTGGGTCTATCGGGGCGATATTCTCCCCGAGGCCACCCGGCCTGAGGCTGAAGAAGCCCCCGAAGCCGCCGCTGAAGCGGCACCCAAGCCCCCGGTAGCGCCGCCAAAGAAGGCAAAGGCAGAGGCGGTCGCCGAGGAAAAACCAGAGGCGAAGGCGGAAGCAGTCACCGAGGAAAAACCGAAGGCAAAAGCGGTCGCTAAGGAAAAACCGAAGGCGAAAGCAAAAGCGGTCGCTAAGGAAAAACCGAAGGCGAAGGCAGAAGTGGTCGCCGAGGAAAAGCCGAAGGCAAAGGCAAAAGCGGTCGCTGAGGAAAAACCCGAAAAACCGAAGAAGAAAGTCGCCAAGCCGAAGAAAGCTCCAGCGGCGGAGAAGAAAACGACCAAGCGCAAAACCAAGAAGACCACCGGGGAGAAAGCCCCGATAGCCGAGGATAAAGAGGAGAAAGATGCTACAGCCCAAGAGGGTGAAGTACCGCAAGAGTCATAAGGGACACCGCCGGGGCACCGCCCAGGTGGGGAATAGCGTTGACTTCGGCGATTTCGGCCTGAAGGCGCTGGAGTCGGCTTGGCTTACCAGCCGACAGATTGAGGCGGCGCGGCGGGCAATCACCCGTTACATTCGCCGCGGCGGTAACGTCTGGGTGCGCATCTATCCCGATAAACCGGTGACCAAGAAGCCCGCCGAGACCCGGATGGGTGGGGGCAAGGGTGCCCCCGACCACTGGGTGGCGGTGGTTAAACCGGGCCGCATGCTCTTTGAGATGGGGGGAGTCAGCGAGGATGTAGCCAAAGGAGCCATGCGCCTGGCGGCGCACAAGCTGCCCATAAGCACCAAGTTTGTGGCCAGGGATACGGGCGCCGTGAGCGATGTGGGGGGTGATGCTGGATGAAGCTTGAGGAGATTCGTGCCCTCGGTAACGAGGTGTTAGCCAAGCAACTGGAGGAGGCTCATCAGGAGCTGTTTAACCTTCGCTTTCGCCTGGAGACCAAGCAACTGGTGAACCACCGCGAGCTTTCCCGGGCCAGAAGGCAGATTGCTAAAATTAAGACCATAATCAGGGAAAGAGAGCTGGGGACAAGGTGATGACTGAAGAGACCAAGCGTAAAGTCAGATTGGGGCAGGTGGTGGGTGACAAAATGGATAAGACCGTAGTGGTGGAGGTATCCGGCCCCAAGCGGCATCCGCTGTATAAAAAGATAATGAAGCGGGTGGTCAGGTATAAGGCTCATGATGAGAAGAATGAGTGCCAGGTGGGGGACAAGGTCAGAATCGTGGAGACCAGGCCCCTCTCCCGGGAGAAGCGGTGGCGGGTGGCTGAGATAGTTGCCAAGGGAGAGGTGGTGGAGATTTCGCCCGGGGAGATAACCCAGGAAGACCTGGACAAGGTTATACCTGAGAAAAAGGCTAAGGAGAAGGAAGCAGCCGCCGAGGTCAAACCCGAAGCCGAAGCTACAGAAGAATTGAACGAAGAGACCAAGGCCGAAGCTAAAGAAAAAGTCAAGGAAGAGACTAAAGCCGAAGCCAAGGAAAAGGCTAAGGCAGAAACTAAAGAAGAAGAAAAGGAAGAAGCCGAGGAAGAAACTTCGGAATAGAGTGCTATGATTCAATCCTATTCTAGACTTAAAGCGGCTGATAACACTGGTGCCAAGGAGATAATGTGCATCAACGTCCTAGGCGGCACCAGGCGGAAATACGCCCGCGTGGGCGATATTATCGTGGCCTCGGTAAAGAAGGCGACGCCGAGAGGGGTGGTCAAGAAGGGGGAGGTGGTCAGGGCGGTGATTGTCCGCTGTGCCCAGCCCTGTCGGCGCCCTGACGGCTCATACATCAGGTTCGACGAGAACGCCGCGGTCATTTTAACCGATAAGAATAATCCGAAAGGGACGAGGATATTCGGGCCGGTAGCCAGAGAGCTGAGAGATAAGGATTTCACCAAGATTATCTCGCTGGCTCCCGAGGTCCTGTGAGGCATAATGAATATCAGAAAGAACGATACCGTGCTGGTTATCGCCGGTAAGGACCGGGGGAAAAGGGGCCGAGTGCGCTTTGTCTACCCCAAGAAGGAACGGCTGCTGGTGGAAGGTATCAACTTTATCAAGAAGCATAGCCGGGCCAAGGGGGCCGTCAGGCAGGCAGGTATAATCGAGCGCGAGGCGCTGATTCACAGCTCGAACGTTATGCTGGTATGTAATAAGTGCAACAAGCCGGCCCGGGTCGGGTCGCGCTTTTTGGCTGATGGCCGCAAGGTTCGCTTCTGCCAGTCTTGCGGGGAGGTGGTCGATTAATGTCGGCGCTTAAGGAAAAATACAAGACCGAGGTCGTGCCCGGCTTGATGGAGAGTTTCGGCTATAAGAACGTGATGCAGGTACCGCGCCTGGAGAAGGTGGTGCTTAATATCGGCCTGGGCGAGGCGATTCAGGATGCCAAGGCGCTGGAGTCGGCGGAGAAGGATTTATCGGCTATTACGGGGCAGCACCCGATTACTACCCGTTCCAAGAAGTCTATCGCCGCCTTCAAGCTGAGAGAGGGAATGACCATCGGGATGAAGGTGACCCTGCGCGGGGAGCGCATGTACCACTTTTTCGATAAGCTGGTAAATGTCACCCTGCCCCGTATGCGCGAGTTTCACGGGGTTTCCCGCGATTCCTTCGATGGCAGGGGCAACTATACCCTGGGGCTTAAGGAGCAAATCGTCTTCCCCGAAATGGATTACGATAAGATAGAAAAGGTACGGGGGCTGGAGGTGTCTATCGGCACCACGGCTAAGACCGACGACGAAGGCAGGCAACTGCTGGAGTTGTTAGGCATGCCCTTTGTCCGGGACTAAAACGGAGTAGGAATGGCTAAGAAGTCAAAAGTCGAAAAGTCAAAGCGAACGCCCAAATACAAGGTGCAGCAGCATAACCGCTGTCTGCTCTGCGGACGCTCTAGAGCCTATATTCGCAAGTTTGGCTTATGCCGGATTTGTTTTAGGAAGTTAGCTCTGGCCGGGCAGATTCCCGGAGTAAGAAAATCAAGCTGGTGAAGTGGATATGACTATCTCTGACCCAATAGCCGATATGTTGACCAGGTTACGCAACGCCATTATGGCGCGGCACGATTCCGTGCTGGTGCCAAATTCAAGAATGAAGCTGGCTATCGCCCGCATCCTCAAGAAGGAGGGCTTTATTGCCGACTATGAGGTGTTGAAGAGCAAGCCGCAACGGTCCATACGAGTCCACCTCAGGTACGATGATAAGAATGAGCCCATCCTTTCCGGACTGGAACGGGTGAGCAAGCCCGGCTTGAGGGTTTATGTGGGGCGGGACGAGATTGCCCGCGTTCACGGCGGCCTGGGCATCGCTATTCTCTCCACCTCCCAGGGCGTGATAACCGGGCAGCAGGCCTGGCGCAAAGGAATCGGCGGTGAACTGCTATGTCACGTATGGTAAACAGGGGTGATATAAATGTCTAGAGTAGGGTTGATGCCGATAGACGTGCCCGATACGGTCACGGTGAGCATCGCAAAAGAAATGGTCAAGGTGAGCGGCCCCAAGGGGGAGCTTAGCCGCCGCTTTAACCCCGATATGAATATTAAGCTGGAGAATAGTGTGCTCACGGTATCCAGACCCAGTGATAGCAAAGAGCACCGCTCCCTGCACGGGCTGACGCGCAGCCTGCTGGCTAACATGGTGCAGGGGGTGACCGCTGGCTTTGAGAAGCACCTCGATATCGTCGGGGTGGGCTACCGGGCGGAAAAGACCGGGGATAATCTGACGCTGCGTATCGGCTATTCCCATACGGTGGAGGTAACCCCCTTACCCGGCCTGACGCTGGACGTGGAGGGGGGCAATCACATCAAGGTCAGCGGCATCGATAAAGAAGTCGTCGGCGAGATGGCCGCCGAGATTCGCGCCATCCGCCCGCCCGACCCCTATAAGGGCAAGGGCATCAGATATGCCGGCGAGTCCGTCCACCTTAAGGCGGGCAAAGCGGGTAAAGCGATAGGTCAGAAGGTATAATGGTTAAAGGCGGACTAAAATCAGCACGAAAAAGAAGGCACGTCCGGGTCAGGGCTAAGCTGGCGGGTACCGCTGATAGCCCCCGGCTCTGTGTTTTTCGCAGCCTGAACCATATCTATGCCCAGGTCATCGACGACGATAAGGGGCATACGCTGGTGACGGCTTCGACGCTGGACGGGGAGATAAAGCCCGGGGTGAACGGCAAGGCCAAGTCGGCAAGGGCGGGGCTGGTCGGTACCCTGGTGGCTAAGCGCGCCCTGGATAAAGGTATAAAACAGGTCGTTTTCGACCGTGGCGGATACAAATATCACGGCCGGGTTAAAGCCCTGGCTGAGGCGGCCCGTGAGGCCGGACTCAAGTTTTAGTCAAAGACTCTTTGAGGGGGTAGTTTTAGGGAAGTGAAAGGACCTATAAGCAGGATAGACCCGACGGAACTGACGCTGAACGATAAGCTGGTCTATATCAACCGCGTGACCAAGGTGGTGAAGGGGGGCAAGCGCCTCAGCTTCAGCGCCTTGGCGGTGACCGGCGACGGTAATGGCCACGTGGGCATCGGCGTGGGCAAGGCTAACACCGTGCCCGAAGCCATCAGCAAGGCGAACGCTATCGCCCGCAAGAACCTGCTCAAGGTGCCCCTGGCCGGGACGACTATCCCTTACCAGATAACGGTTAAGTTCAGCGCCGCCAAGGTATTACTAAAACCGGCCGCCCCGGGCACGGGTATTATTGCCGGGGGCAGCATACGGGCGGTGGTGGAAGCGGCCGGCATCAAGGATATTCTGACCAAGTCGCTGGGCAGTTCCAACCGCATTAACACAGCCAAGGCAGCTATGCTTGGCCTCAGCCAGCTTAAAATTCCCGCAGAGGAGATGGCGCGAAGGAGGACCGGCGTCGAGGCCGGGGAGGAAAAGGAGGAGGTTGGCGGTGGCTAAGTTGCGGGTAACCCTGATTAAGAGCGGCATCGGTTATGCCCAGGACCAGAAGAAAACGCTGAGGGCCCTGGGGCTTAACCGCTTGAATAAGAGCGTTTTGCATAATGACAGCTCGTCGTTGCGCGGCATGCTCGATAAAGTGAGGCACCTGATAAGGGTGGAGGAACTGAACTGATGTTACAGGAAAAACTTTCCCCCTCCCCCGGCTCCAAGAAAGACAGGAAGAGAGTGGGCCGGGGGGACGGCAGCGGCAGAGGCACCTATTCGGGGCGGGGCTCTAAAGGACAGAAGTCCCGCGCCGGATACAAGATGCGCCCCGGCTTCGAGGGGGGGCAGTTGCCCTTAATCCAGCGCCTGCCGCGCAAGCGCGGGTTCACCAACCCCTTTAAGACGGAATACAGCCTGGTCAGGCTGGATAAGCTCGGCGTCTTCGAGCCCGACAGCGAGGTGACGCCGGAGAAGCTAGTCGCCGCGGGGATAATAAAGTCTCTGAAACACCCGGTTAAGGTTCTGGCCGGCGGCGAGCTGGAAGTAGCCCTGACGGTGAAGGCTAACAAGTTTTCGGCGGCGGCTAAAGCCAAGATAGAAGCCGCCGGGGGCAAAGTGGAGGAGGTGGGCAGTGGCCCAGAAGCAAAGTAGACCGCGACTGCTGCAGGCCATGATTGACGCCTTCAGTCTGCCCGATTTGAGGCGGCGGATTCTTATTACCATCGGCATCCTGATAATCTTCCGCTTCGTGGCTCACGTGCCTCTGCCTGGTGTAGACCTCGATGCCTTGAAAGAACTGTTCGATAGCAACGCCCTGCTGGGCATGCTCGACATGTTCAGCGGCGGCGCCATGAGGCGCTTAAGCGTGGCGGCGATGGGGGTTTACCCCTATATCACGGCGTCCATTGTTATGACGCTGCTGGTGCCTATTATCCCCAAGCTGAGGGCTATTTCTCAGGAAGGGGAGGCGGGCCGAGACCGGATTAACCGTATTACCCACTGGCTGACCATTCCCCTGGCGGGGCTTTCCGGCTACGGACAGCTGGTCTATATGCAGCACGAGGGCGTTGTCGGCAGCGCCGCCATCCTGCCCATGTTGGCCATGGTGATGTCGATGATAGCCGGCACCATGTTCCTGGTCTGGCTGGGCGAGCGTATTACCGAACACGGTATTGGCAATGGGATATCCATAATCATTTTTGCCGGCATTGTCGCCGGCTTGCCCCAGATGATACAGAGCGGTTTCCTGGCTAAGGAAAACTTCGGCGGTCTGGCCATCTATATTGTTATTGCTTTAGCCACCACCGTGTTTATCGTCTATTTTATCGAAGCCCACCGCCGCATCCCCGTCCAGTATTCAAAGAGCGTATTTCGCGGCGGGCGCATGTACCGGCAGGCGGGCTCGACCCATATACCGCTGCGGGTGAACACGGCGGGGATGATACCCCTTATCTTCGCTATGTCGCTGGTTATCTTCCCCGGCGTGGTGGCTAACTACTTCGCCGCTCCCGTGGGAGCCGACCCCAACTTCGCCAACCTTATCGTCAACCTGTTTAATCCCAATGCGGCGTTGCCGCTGGGCTTGTTCTACTGGGGGCTTTATTTCCTGCTCACCGTGGGCTTCGCCTTCTTCTATACCATGGTCATCTTCGAGCAGCAGGATTTGCCCAATACCCTGCAGCGGCAGGGCGGATTCATCCCCGGTATCAGGCCGGGGCCGCATACTAAAGAATATCTGGACGGGGTGATTAAGCGTATCACCTGGGCCGGGGCTTTGTTCCTGGCGGTAGTGGCGGTGATACCCTTTGTCGCCCGCGAGGTCACCGATGTTCAGGTGATACAGCTATCCAGTATGGGTATGCTTATCGTGGTCGGCGTGGTTCTGGATACCATGAAGCAGATGGAGGCGCAACTGGTTATGCGGCGCTATGAGGGCTTCATTAAATAGGGATAATGGTGTATATTGTTTTTCTGGGAGCTCCGGGCGCGGGGAAAGGAACACAAGCCGCCAGTGTGGCGCGAAAGCTAAAACTGGGTTATATCGCCACCGGCGACCTGTTTCGGCAGGCGTTGGAGCGGGGGACCGAGCTGGGACTAGCGGCGAAGTCCTATATGGAGAAGGGGGTGCTGGTTCCCGACCAGATAACGATAGACATGGTCCTGGAGCGGATTTCGGCTCCGGATAGTGGGGGAGGGGTGGTCTTCGACGGCTTTCCCCGCAATCTGAAGCAGGCAGAAGCCCTGGACGAAGCCCTGTCCCGTCAGGGCAAGGCGATAGATAAGGTGGTGCATATCGAGGTATCGGAAAAGGAGTTGCTGGGGAGGTTGAGCGGGCGGCGGGTCTGCCGACAGTGCCAGGCGCCGTGCCACATAAGCGATTCCCCTCCCCGGGTGGAGGGGCGGTGCGATAGGTGCGGCGGTGAGCTCTACCAGCGCCCCGACGATACCGAAAATAGCATCAAGAAGCGGTTGGAGGTCTACTCGGATGAGACCGCTCCGCTTATCGACTATTACCGCCGGGCCGGCAAGCTGCTGGAGATAGCCGGTGATGGGGGCGTGGCGGCGGTGGGGAAGAGAATAGTTGCCGCTCTGGGCGGAGAACGTTTATAGTTAAATGAGTATCATTATTAAATCGGAGCGAGAGATTGCTCTGATGCGACAGGCGGGAAAGATTGTGGGCACGGTGCTCGACATCTTGAGCCGAAGGGTGAAACCGGGTATGAAAACAAAAGAACTGGATGTAATCGCCGCCGAGGCGGTGGAGAGACTGGGGGGTACCCCCTCGTTTAAGGGATACCGGGGGTTCCCGGCCAACCTTTGCGTCTCGGTCAATGACGAGATAGTGCACGGCATACCCGGCGAGCGCGTTTTGCGAGAAGGTGATATAGTATCACTGGACTTCGGCGCCATTTATCAGGGTTTTCACGGCGACGCCGCCGTTACCGTGGGGGTAGGGGAGATAGCCCCGAAGACTAAGAGGCTTATGGACACTACCCGGGGGGCGCTGGAGGCGGGTATCGCCGCCGCCCATCCCGGAGCCAGGCTGGGGGATATCTCGGAGGCGATACAGAGCTACGCCGAGGGGAAGGGCTATTCGGTGGTGCGCGAGTATACCGGTCACGGTATCGGGCGCGAGATGCACGAGGAGCCGCAGATACCCAACTTCGGGGTGGCGGGGACGGGGCCGGTGTTAAAGAAGGGCATGACCATTGCCCTGGAGCCGATGGTTAACCTGGGTGACTGGCATACGCGGGTCGGCGACGACCAGTGGACGGTATCGACCGCCGACGGCAGCCTTTCCGCCCACTTCGAACATACGATTGCTATCGCTGGTGCGGGAGCCGAGGTGCTTACCGCCAGAGAAGGAGTTTATGCCTAAGAAAGAGGCCATTGAGGTCGAAGGCACGGTGGTTGAGCCCTTGCCCAACGCCATGTTTCGGGTTGAGCTGCCTGACGGCCACAAGGTTCTGGCCCACATTTCGGGCAAAATAAGATTGCATTACATTAGAATCCTGCCCGGGGATAAGGTCCTGGTGGAGCTTTCCCCCTACGACCTGAACCGGGGGCGGATTACCTATCGTTTTAAGTAGTGCGGGGAAGTAGTTATGAAAGTAAGAGCTTCAGTTAAAGTTATGTGTGAAAAGTGCAAGATAGTGAAGCGGCGTGGGGTGGTCAGGGTTATCTGTTCCAACCCCAAGCATAAGCAGAGGCAGGGCTAAGCCCTGTCTTGAGGAGGATTGTAGATGGCGCGTATAGCCGGAGTTGATATACCGAAGAATAAGCAGGTCTTGTTCTCGCTGCAGTATATCTATGGCATCGGGTCTACCTTGAGCCACAAGATTCTGGCCCAGGCTAAGGTCGACCCCTATACCAAGGTGAGCGAGCTGGCCGAAGAAGAGGTCAATCGTCTGCGCGAGATTATCGATAAGGAGCATAACGTCGAGGGAGAATTAAGGAAAGAGGTCGACCTCAATATAAAGCGCCTCATCGAAATCGGCAGTTACCGGGGCACAAGGCACCGCCACGGTTTGCCGGTGAGGGGGCAGCGAACCCGGACTAATGCCCGCGCCAAGCGCGGTTCCCGCAAGACGGTAGCTGGCAGGGGACAGCATCGAGGCGTGACCAAGAAGTAATTGAGGTTATAATCAAAGGGGAGGTAGCATGGCTCAGAAGAAGCGCAATAAATCGAGAAGGCGGGAAAAGAAGTCCATCCCTGTGGGGAGGGCTTATATCTCGTCCAGCTTTAATAATACTATAGTTACCCTTACCGACCCCCAGGGCAATGTTATCGCCTGGGGAAGCTCGGGCTCGGCCCGATTTAAGGGTTCGCGCAAGGGCACCCCTTATGCGGCGCAGTTAGCCGCCCGCGACGCGGTGCGCAAGGGTATGGAGCACGGCCTGCGCCAGGTGGAGGTCTACGTTAAGGGGCCGGGCAGCGGGCGCGAGGCGGCGATTCGTTCCCTGCAGGCTTCGGGGCTTAACGTTACCAGCATCAGGGATGTAACGCCTATCCCGCATAACGGCTGCCGGCCGCGTAAGAGGAGGCGGGTGTAGATGGCCAGATACGCATCAGCGGTTTGTCGCCTGTGTCGGCGCAGCGGCGAGAAATTAATGCTTAAGGGCAGTCGCTGCTTTACCCCCAAGTGCGCCTTCGAACGGCGCGCCAAGCCACCGGGGCAGCAGCCCATTCGGCGGCGGCGGCTCTCCGACCGGGGGGCACAGCTTAGGGAGAAGCAGAAAGCCCGCTATAGCTACGGCATCCTGGAAAGGCAGTTCCGGCGCCTTTTCGGGCAGGCGGAGCGGCAGATAGGCATCACTGGTGAAAACCTGCTGGTGCTGCTGGAGAGGCGGCTGGATAATGTCGTCTATCGGCTGGGTTTTGCCGATTCGCGCGCCCAAGCCCGCCAGCTGGTCCAGCACGGGCATATTATCATTAACGGACGCAAGAACGATATACCTTCCTCTTTAGTCAAGGAAGGCGACGTCATCGGCTGGAGTAAGAGGAGCACCAAGACCAGTTATTACCAGCAGGTGGCCGACAATATCGAAAGCAAGGTTATCCCCAACTGGTTGAGCCTGGACGGGGAAACTCTGGTGGGTCGGGTTTTATCTACGCCCACCCCTGAGGACGTCGAGGCTAAATTCCAGGGGCAGAGCATAGTTGAGTTTTATTCACGGTAAGTCACCTGATAGGGAGGTAGCACGTTGTCTCGTTTGGCTATCGCCAATATAGAGTGTGTGGACAGCCAGGATAACTTCGGCCGTTTCCACGTCGAGCCGTTGGAAAAGGGCTTTGGCGTTACCTTGGGCAATGCCCTGCGGCGCGTGCTCCTGGGCTACCTTCCCGGAGCGGCGGTGACCAGGGTTAAAATCGATGGGATTCAGCACGAATTCTCCACCATACCCTTTGTCAAGGAGGACGTCACCGAGTTTCTGCTCAACATTAAGGCGCTGAGGTTAAAGTCCCTTTCCGAACAGCCGGGAAAGCTGATGCTGGAGGTGGAGGGTGAGAAGCGGGTTACCGCCGCCGATATTGCCGCCTCCACCGACTTTGAGATTGCCAACCCCGAGCTTTACCTGGCCACCCTTGATTCGTCCGAAGCCAAGCTCTCGGTGGAGCTTGATGTCGAGCTGGGCGAGGGCTACCGCGAGGCGGAGTCGGGCGACAACATGCCCGTGGGGACGATTCCCATCGACGCTGTCTTTACTCCGGTACGCAAGGTCAACTTTAACGTCGAGCCGGTTCACGTCAGTCGGGAGATGCGACGGGAGCGGCTGGACCTGGAGGTCTGGACGGACGGCACCATAACACCGGTGGGCGCCATCAGCCGCGGCGCCGATATTATGGTGGAGCAGCTAATGCCCTTTATCGATTACGCTAAGGTTTCCCGCCTGGAGGAGGAAAAAGAGATGATTCGCGCCTCCATCAGCGAGGAGAAATACGATATGCCGGTGGAGCAGCTCGACCTTTCCGTGCGCACTATGAACTGCTTGCGGCGCGGCGGCATCGCCACCGTGGGCGAGCTGATAAGCCGCGGCGAGAAGGGGCTGCTCGCCCTGCATAATTTCGGGCAGAAGTCCCGGCAGGAGGTAGAGGAGAAGCTGGCGTCGATGGGGCTTTCCCTGGCGCCTGCGGTCAAGGAGGACGAGAGTGAGGAGGCAGACTAAACGATATGAGGCATAATGTAGCTGGTAGGAGACTGGGTCGGTCTTCGGCGCACCGCAAGGCGCTCTACCGCAACCTGGTCACCGACCTCTTAAACTATGAGAAGATTACTACCACCGAGGCTAAGGCTAAGGAAGTACGCGGCCTGGCGGAGCGGATGATTACCCTGGGCAAACAGGGGGGACTGCCCGCCCGCCGACAGGCGCTGGCCTTTATCCTTGATGAGAAGGTGGCGGATAAGGTGTTTACCAACCTGGCCCCGAGGTACGCCGAGCGCCCGGGCGGGTATACCCGCCTCACTAAGGTTGGCCCCCGGTTGGGCGACGGGGCGCTGATGGTGCAACTGGAACTGGTCGAGTAGGGAGGTTTGTGTGGCCGATACCACCAAGATTTTATTAGTTATGGAATATGACGGCACTCATTACCACGGCTTCCAGTGGCAGGACGGCCTGCCCTCTGTTCAGGGGGAGGTCGAAAAAGCCCTGACCAAGCTTACCGGGGAGAGGCGGCGGGTGATGAGCGCCAGCCGCACCGATGCCGGCGTCCATGCTTGTGGCCAGGTGGTCAGCTTCCGGACGGGGTCGGCGCTTTCCACAACTAGCTTTGTCAGCGGGCTGAACCACTATCTGCCCACCGATATCGCCGTCAAGGCGGCTTATAGAAAAAACGATGCGTTCAACGTCCGGCGGGAAGCCATCAGCCGGGAATACAGCTACTATGTCCTGAACCGCCCCACCCGCTCCCCGATTCGGGAGGGCTTTGCCTACCTGGTGGTGGGTGAGTTGGATATCGAAGCCATGAACCAGGCCTGCCTGACGCTGGTCGGCGAGCACGACTTCGCTTCTTTTGCCGGCCGCAACGGGGCTAGCGTTAAGAGCATGGTGAGACGCGTCTTCCGCGCCGAGGTGACCAGGGACGGAGAGCTGGTTGCCTTTAACATATCAGCCAGCTCCTTCCTGCTACACCAGGTGCGCAATACAGTGGGGGCGCTTATCAGGGTGGGCCAGGGCAAGATGACCATTGATGAATTTAATAGTATACTCGAAGCCAGGGAGCCGGCGCTGGCGGGACCGACCGCCCCGGCTTGCGGGCTATTTCTTAACCGGGTGAATTACCCCGCTCCTTTGGAGAATAGTGATGAAAACCTATAGCACCAAAGCTTCTGAGATTGAGCGCCAGTGGCACGTGATTGACGCCTCGGGCAAGATTCTGGGCAAACTGGCCACCGAGGCGGCTAAATTGCTCATGGGCAAGCATAAGCCGACCTTCAGCCGCCACCTGGATACGGGCGATTTCGTCGTCATTATCAACGCCGAAAAGGTCCGTTTTACCGGCAAGAAGGCGGAGCAGAAGCTCTATCACAGTCATTCGGGATACCCCGGGGGGCTTAAAACTATCAATCTGGAGAGGTTGATGGAGATCCATCCCACCCGGGTGATTGAACATGCCGTCAAGGGCATGCTGCCCCACAATCGTCTAGGGGCTAAAATGCTGAAAAAGCTCAAGGTCTATGCCGGCGAGGAGCATCCTCACCTGGCTCAGACCGGGGCTAGCTCAAAGGGGGCTTAGAGAGTGGTTCAGACCGAGAAGAAGCAAAGCTATTTTTACGGAACGGGACGGCGCAAGACGTCTGTTGCCCGGGTGAGGCTGGTGCCGGGCACCGGTGAGATTATCATCAACGGCATCCCTTATGAGCAGCTGTTCGTTCGCGCCGAGCACCGCCGCATAATAACCAAGCCGCTGCTGGTTACCGAGAGCCTGGGCAAGTATAATACCGTGGTCAAGGTGGCGGGGGGTGGCATAACGGGGCAGAGCGGCGCCATCTCTCACGGTATCGCCCGCGCCCTGGTAAAAGCCGACGAGAGCCTGAAGCCGGTACTGCGCCAGAACGGGCTGCTCACCAGAGACCCCCGGGTCAAAGAGAGGCAAAAGCCTGGGCTCAAGCGGGCGCGCAAGGCACCTCAATACACCAAGCGCTAGAGTCCGCTCCCCCAAAATTCCCTTGACGCCTAAAGTTACGGCGGGTATAATCCCTTTGTGTCTTGATGCCGAAGTGGCGGAATGGCAGACGCGCTACGTTCAGGGCGTAGTGTCCGTAAGGGCGTGAGAGTTCAAATCTCTCCTTCGGCACCATTTTCACTGGGGCGCTTGTAGCTCAGATGGATAGAGCGCAGCCCTGCGGAGGCTGAGGCCGTGGGTTCGAGCCCCGCCAAGCGCGCCACTGCGGGCGGTTAGCTCAGTTGGTTAGAGCACCTGCTTTACACGCAGGGGGTCAGAGGTTCAAGTCCTCTACCGCCCACCATAAAGGTAATATTATTACCTTACCTTAGATTGCAATTTTCCCTCTTTGTGACTTAATAGTCGTCTGTTTAAGCTCAATAAGCGGGTAATTGTGTTACCTGAAGCAGTTAGTAACTAAGCACCTATCCTTAAGGCTTATGGTTTATCTGTTGTAGAGGTGCTGAGTCAGAATAACCGGTCATAGAGCAGGACCACTTAGGCCAAGCTTTCATTCCAATTTCTGCTTCTCCGCTCGTCGCCTTTTAGGTCTAATAGCCAGCACAGGAATGCCCGGTTCCCTGATAACCTCGTCAGCGACACTTCCCATGATAGCTCGCTTTAGTCCACTCTTGCCGCTGGTGGTCATAACGACAAGGTCCACGGATTCGTCTTGGCAAAACTTTATAATAGCCTTCGTTGGCTCTCCTGATAAAATATGATAAGAACCTTTCCCGCCGTGTTTGGTAACTTCGCGAAGTTTCCTTCGAAGATAGCGATTTGCACGGGCAATATCTCTTTTCTCTTGCTCCCTTGCTGATTCAACGAACAACTGAGTGGCAGTCGGGCTCGACATAGCAGCACCGCCACCACTCAATGTGACCAACGAAGTTGGGGGGACTGCTTGAAATAGCATCAATTCTCCACCGAAACGTTTCGCAATTTCAATATCATATATGAGTGCTCGCCCACTGAATCGGGAACCATCCAGCGGAACTAGTATCTTTTTAAACATTTTATACTCCTTTTCTCAGGCATCTGGATGCCTGAGATTTTAATAACATATGTAGCATGCCCGATACGTGAGTGAAAGTATCCTCATCCTTTCGGTCATCCAAAACCCGTACCACCGTGAAGCTGGGTTCACCTGCTTTTACTCTTCCAATGCATCTTCCCTTCAGGTATTCTGGCTCAACTCGTGAAAGGAAATCTTGAGCTTGACTTTGGTTTTCGTCGCCTCAAGCACATCTTTGGTCGCAAAGAAGAGGTCTTCATCAGGTGCTTTGCGGCGGACGGCAAATTTGGTAATTTCCCCAGTCCAGGTGTTTCGCATCAGGTGGTCTATTGTGCCTAAGACCTTGCCGTTTCTATCTATTACCTTAGCCCCGAACTCTACTTCCATTTCTTATAACTAAGTCCCTTTCGTCTTCCAGTAGTGACTCCAGCACTTACAAAGACGATACATTCATGGCCAGTACCACCTTACATGGTGCTCATCGTAGTCCGTATGTCTGTGTGTAAATTTGGCCGTGGCTGCTTCTATCGCATCTGCTGCCTTCCAGCTCATTCTACTATCCTCAATACAATTGTCAATCCTCATTCTGAGCCAGCTGTCAGATGAGGACGTCTCCCATGAATTAGCCTTGGGGAAATATATTGCGAACCTTGGCAAATATCCCTTTTCGTATTATCATAGATGGGAACGAAAAGGAGAGAGACTATACCGCGCAAAAGGCCGCCCGTATTCTACCCTGCCCTGCTCGTCATTGACATGCAGAACGGCTTCTGCATGCCCGGGGGGTCCTACGAAGAGTACGGGAAGCATATCGGCGCTGACTTCGAGGCGTACCGCAAAATCATCCCCAATATCGCCCGCTTGATAGCCGCCTGCCGGGAAATGAAGGTGCCCATTTTCTATACCCAACAGGTAAGAGAGGCTTCGGGCATAGACCTTTACACGCGACTGCACCGAATCATACCCAACCGTAGGGCGGAATTCCTCAAGATACCCTCCTGTATCCGGGGAACCTGGGACGCTGAGGTACTTGACGAACTCCGGCCCACCGAGGAGGACCATATAGTCATCAAGCGGCGGGACTCCGCCTTTCAGGATACAGAGCTCGACCTCTGGCTGAAGAGCGCCTACGTCGACACGCTGATAATGACCGGCGTGGACACCGGCATCTGTGTGGACAATACCCTGATGGACGGCTTCAACTTGGGTTACGACATCATATTGGTGGACAACGCCACGGCGTCATCCTGGCCGGAGTTGGCCAAGGCTACCAAAATCAAGGTGAAGGGCTCCTATGGCTGGGTTCTGAAAACGGCCAAGCTTATCGAGATGATGGGCACATACAAAAAGGGAGAGGGCGCCTTTAAGTTCCCGGTACAGCCTGCCCCGGCTATAATAACAACCAGTAAAAACCGGCGGTTTTCCCCTTAGGCATTCTCTCTCAACTCGTGAAGGGAAATTTTAAGGCTGACTTTAGTTTTCGTCACCTCGACTACATCTTTGGTCGAAAAAAAGAGGTCTTCATCAGGTGCTTTGCGGCGGACGGCAAATTTGGTAATTTC
>Ga0307442_1000222_pt1 | contig 26296 bp, 27 predicted proteins | sample SalMarWE160430MG_FD_202143 | JGI IMG/M metagenome (GOLD analysis project Ga0307442, IMG submission 202143) | Salt marsh sediment microbial communities from the Plum Island Ecosystem LTER, Massachusetts, United States - WE1604-30 | ecosystem: Environmental > Aquatic > Marine > Intertidal zone >...
TGCCGCATCCGCCTCCGAGTTGGAGAAGACGTGGACCGGTCGGCGTAGAAGCAGCATGGCGAGCCTTGCGCCCTTCCTGATCCAACCGACATTGGTGACGATCGCGATGCGTCGCCAGCCCTTCCAATGGGTGATATCGAGCTTGGTATCCTCCCACATCGCACCTGCACTCATCCCGGTGAAGTCGGAACCGAACTGGTAGTAGAGATTCAGCTCTTTGTGCGCCTTGAACTTGTCCTCAACGACCGGGACCAGCACGGCGCGGAACTCTTCTCCCGTCACTTCGCCCGACGCCAACACCGCGACCACATCGTCGGGAAAGCCCGATAAAATTTGCAGCATGACCTGTCGCTCCTAACCTACCAAGGGAGACCCCGGCTCCGCCGGGGTGGCAGCAGCCGTTTGACATTTCCGGCAGTCCATCAGTGACGATCTCGATCGTGAGCGGCCAAGCGCACGAAAGGAGACATCGCCGATGGAAGAGCATGAAAGCCTAAGCCACACGATGTGGGAGTGCAAACACGCTGTAACGTTCGCCGCTCTGGCTTTTGACATTGGCCCGGGCGCTGCTCATGTTAAGAACGTCCACACGGCGCAACCCTTAAAAGGTATTCTTTAAAGATGAGGCCAGATTTATTTTTCCCGAAGATTTCCCCTGAGATTCGTAATGCCGCGCTGGACAGCGGTGCGGCAAGCGGCGACCGGGCCGAATTGGGAGACATGCCGGGATGGAGCCTGACGGACCTTTATCCTTCGGCGGAGTCGGCCGAGCTCAAACAGGATTTGCAGAAAGCCGCTGTCGATGCGGACGCATTCGCCGCGCGCTATCAGGGCAAGCTCGCCGGTGTGGCCGCGACCGACGGCGCCGTCGGACTTTATGCCTGCCTTAAGGAATTTGAGGCGCTTCAGGACCGGCTCGGGCGCATCGGCTCATTCGGCTTTCTGAACTACATCACTAAGGTCGATGACCCGGTGCGGGCGAAGTTCTTTGGCGATATTCAGGAAAAACTCACCAATATTGGCTCCACGCTCCTGTTTCTGGGGCTTGAAATCAACCGCATCGACGATGCGTTGATCGAAAGGCTGATGAACGAGCCGCCGCTCGATCATTTCCGTCCGTGGCTCGTCGAGGTCCGCAAGGAGAAGCCTTATCAGCTCTCCGACGATCTCGAGCGGCTGTTCCATGAAAAAGGCGTGATCGGACGCGGCGGATGGAGCCGCCTGTTCAGCGAGACGATGGCGCCTTTGCGTTTCGATGTCGAAGGGACCGAGCTCCCGCTGGAGCCGACGCTCAATCTGATGATGGACCCGGATGAGGCCGTGCGCCACAAGGCTGCCGACGCTTTGACGAAGCAGTTCAAGGCCAAGCTGCCGCTGTTCACCCTCATCACCAACACCTTGTCGAAAGATCTGGAAATCTCCAATCGCTGGCGCGGCTTCAAGGACATCGCCGCCGCGCGCCATCTGGCGAACAATGTCGAGCCGGAAGTCGTCGATGCGCTCGTCCAGGCGGTGCGCGAGCATTATCCCCGCATCTCACACCGCTATTATGCGATGAAGGCGAAATGGCTCGGCAAGGAGCGGCTGGAGTTCTGGGACCGGAACGCCCCGATCTTCGCGGAGCCGGCGCGGACGATTCCCTGGGATGCGGCGCGCGAGACCGTCCTGTCGGCCTATCAGCGATTTTCGCCGGAGATGGCTGCCATTGCGCGCGACTTTTTCGAGAAGAGCTGGATCGATGCGCCGCTCCGTCCGGGCAAGTCGCCGGGCGCTTTCGCCCATCCGACGGTGCCGAGCGCGCACCCTTATGTCATGCTCAACTATCTGGGCAAGCCGCGCGATGTGATGACGCTCGCCCATGAACTCGGGCACGGCGTGCATCAGGTGCTGGCCAATGGCCAGGGGGCGCTGATGGCCTATACGCCGCTGACATTGGCGGAAACGGCGAGCGTCTTCGGCGAAATGCTGACCTTCAAATCGATCCTGGCGCAGACGCAGGACCGCAAGGAAAAGAAAGCCCTGCTCGCCCAAAAGGCGGAGGACAAGATCAACACGGTCGTGCGCCAGATCGCCTTCTACGAGTTCGAGCGCCGCCTGCACGCGGAAAGGCTGGACGGCGAGCTGACGGCGGAGCGGATCGGCGAGATCTGGATGGAGGTGCAGGGCGAGAGCCTGGGACCGGCCGTTCATCTGGGCGAGGGGTACGAGGTCTACTGGACCTATGTGCCGCATTTCATCAGCTCGCCCTTCTATGTCTATGCTTACGCCTTCGGCGACTGCCTGGTGAATTCGCTCTATGCGGTCTATGAAAACAGCGCCGAGGGCTTTCAGCAGCGCTATCTCGACATGCTGCGGGCGGGCGGCACCAAGCATCATAAGGAGCTGCTGGCGCCGTTTGGGCTGGATGCGAGCGATCCGGGATTCTGGGCGATGGGTCTGGGCGTCGTCGAGCGGATGATCGACGAGCTTGAGGCGTTCGATGGCGAGTCCGACGCCTAGCGCAACGCGCGTCCAAACATGTCCCCGCGAAGACGGGGATGGACGCGGGAACAGTTACGCTAACTTATTGATATAGATCAACTTGACCTCGTTCAATTGAGCCCAATTGAACAAGGGTTGATCTAGAGTGGCGGATTCTAAATCGGAAGCGGATGCGCTGCTCTATCTTTTGTTTACGCATCGGATTTATCCGAAAACCGGTACCCAGCCCCGCCTTCGCGAGGCCGTGCTTTTCGGTCCGATGCGGTAGCGCGGTCATTCGTCCGGTTCGGGACAACTTGGAAAGCTTTCGGCTGCCCCCCATTTCGCGAATGAACCCTTAAGCGAGCTTGCCCGCCGATGACCGAGAGCGCTCCTCCCCCCGATGATGAAGCCAACCGCTTCAGCCGCCGCCTGCAGCGCTATGCGCAGGTCGGAACCGGCGTGGGCGGTGTCGCAGCCGGCATGGCCACGCGCTACGCGCTCGGCTTAGGCCGCGACCGCGGAAAGAATGCGGCGGCGCTCGCCGAGGCGCTCGGCGGCCTCAAAGGGCCGCTGATGAAGGTCGCTCAGCTCCTCTCCACCATCCCCGACGCCCTGCCGCCCGAATATGCCGAGGAGCTCGCCAAGCTGCAGGTGGAGGCGCCGCCCATGGGCTGGGCCTTCGTCAAGCGCCGCATGGCCGCCGAGCTTGGCCCGGATTGGCAGTCGAAATTCACCGAATTCTCGCGGGAGTCGGTTGCGTCCGCCTCGCTCGGACAGGTCCATAAGGCGCGCTCGCATGATGGAGCGATCCTCGCCTGCAAGCTGCAATATCCCGACATGCAGTCGGCCGTGGAGGCGGATGTCACTCAGCTCCGCATGCTGCTGGCGTTCCAGCGGCGCATCGAGCCGAATGTGGACACCTCCGAGATCCCTGAAGAGATCGGCGCCAGGCTGCGTGAGGAGCTCGATTACAAGCTCGAGGCTCGGCACATGACGCTCTATGGCGCGATCTTCCGGGACGATCCGTCCATTCGCGTGCCCGGCGTCCGCCCTGAGCTTTCGACCCGGCGGCTCCTGACCATGGACTGGCTCGATGGCGGCCGTCTTCTCACCTATAAGACCCGGCCGCAGGAAGAACGCAATCAGATCACTCGCGCGCTCTTTCGCGCCTGGTGGTATCCGTTCAGCCATTACGGCGTCATTCACGGCGACCCGCATCTGGGCAATTACACGATCTTCGAAGAGGACGGCCGCGCGGCCGGCATCAACCTGCTCGACTATGGCTGCGTGCGGACCTTCCGCCCGCGCTTCGTGCAGGGCGTCGTCAATCTCTATCACGGCCTGCGCCGCGACGACCGCGCCCTCGTCGTTCATGCCTATGAGACCTGGGGGTTTCGCGGGCTGTCGAACGAACTCATCGATGTGCTCAATCTTTGGGCGCGGTTCATCTACGGTCCGCTACTTGATGACCGTGTGCGCCGGATAGCGGAAGGCCTCTCCCCGAGCCAATATGGCCGTAAGGAAGCCTTCGCCGTGAAAAAGGGCCTGAAGGAAAAGGGGCCCGTAAAGGTGCCTCGCGAGTTCGTTTTCATGGACCGCGCGGCGATCGGTCTCGGCGCGGTTTTCCTGCATCTCGATGCGGAGCTGAATTTCTACCGGCTCTTCAACGAGACGATCGAGGATTTCAACATTGACGAGGTCGCGGCGCGTCAGATGCAAGCCTTCAATGAAGCGGGCGTGCCGCTGCCGGAATAGGCGCCTGATGGTCTCGAAGTCACTTGTTGCATTGATCTTGTTGGTCACCGGCTCCGCGGCCGCTCTTGCCAATGGCGGCCTCATTGCGGCGCGCGGCGAGCTTTGCGGGGGCATCGCCGGCTTTCAATGCGCGCCCGGCCTTTGGTGCGATCCGGAGCCGGGCACCTGCGGGCAGCCGGACGCGGCCGGCACCTGCATCGAGGTCCCGCAAATCTGCACGCGCGAATACCGGCCCGTCTGTGGCTGCGACGGCAAGACCTACGGCAATGAGTGCGATCGCCGGGCAAACCGGGTTGCCAAGCGACATGATGGCGAGTGCGGGTAGGTCGATCGGCGGCAGGACGCTGCGCCGCTTCTCCGGTTTTGCTCCGCCAGGCCGGGAAATGCGCCCGCAATCCGCAGTGCAGGAATGAGGTCGCCGAGCGTGCCGAGCGGCTGGCGCAGCGGATCCGCAAACTTGCGGTCGAGCTGGCAAGGCTTGACAAGCTGGAGGCGCAGTCGGCTCGCCGCGGCGTTCAGTGCTCGGAGCTTGAGCGTGAACTCAATGCCCTTCGCGCTGTCTACCAGTAAGACTGACGGAGCACATCGCATTGTCGGCGGCGCGCTTCGCCGCCGACAATGCGGCCGAAGCATTAAGGTATACCCTGGCGATACATCTCATCCCCCATCAAAACGCGTTACATGAGGGTTGTTTTCGATGTAATGTTACATTAAGTGTAACAGGCACACCCTGTTGTGCTCATGAGAGGGGCTGTGGGACGAAAAATCGGATATGCGCGGGTTTCCACGGCGGATCAGGATCTGGCAATCCAGAAGGCGGCGCTCGAGGGTGATGGCTGCGGGATTGTCTTCGAAGAGAAAATCAGCGGCACGAAGCGCGATGGCCGCGATCAGTTGCTCCTTGCTCTGAAGGTTCTTTCCGAAGGCGATAAGCTTGTCGTCACCCGGCTGGATCGTCTGGGCCGTTCACTTCGGGATCTATCCAACATCGCGCATGAGATAAAAACCAAGAAAGCCGCGCTCCGTGTTCTGGAGCAATCGGTCGACACCTCGACATCGGCCGGCAAGGCCTTTTTCGGCATGCTGGCTGTCTTTGCGCAATTCGAGACCGATGTCCGCCGCGAACGTCAGGCGGAAGGCATTGGTCGCATTCTCGCCGACCCAAGGTTACGGCGCCAGAAATATCCTGGCGGGAAGCAGCGCATTGACAGAGGCAGAGTGCTGGGCATGAAAGCAGAAGGCCTCGGACCGGCGGCGATCGCAAGAGCGCTCGGCATCAGCCGAATGTCGGTGTATCGAGTGATGCAGGAGACGAAGACTGCGACGAGCGGCAAATGAATAGAAGACGGATATCAGTATTTCATTCGGGGAGGAAACCCTGATGGCGGGCCTGTCATGCGGCGAGGTCTCGTTCTTGCCTGGGAAGTGTTGCGGCGGGCGGGCATTTCGTGACTGTTAGCGAAGAGGCCGTGGGTCTGGCCATGCGGCTGCCGGCATCCGGTGAAGCCGGCGGATCGCTGATCGTGGCAGGCGAGTCTGCGGTCCCCGGGCTCATTGCGCTTGTTGGCTGTGCCAAAGATCCCGGTTTGCGCAAGTCATTGGCCCTTGGACCGGAAAGCCGGGTGCTCCTACTCGGCTGCGAAGGCGCCACCGATCCGGAAATCTACAGCGCTATGGTGGAGGACAGATGAGCGAACCTCCGCCGCGTGGCTTCCCGGAGTCGGAGTTTCGGGCCCGCGCCGAGCGCGCGCAGCAGCTGATGGCGTCAAGCGGCCTGAACGCAATGCTGCTGACGACGGAAGCCGATGTCCGGTACTTCACCGGTTTTCTCACCCAGTTCTGGCAAAGCCCGACGCGGCCGTGGTTCCTTGTCGTTCCCGCGGCCGGAAAACCCATCGCAGTTATCCCGGAGATCGGCGCAGCGCTGATGAGCCGGACCTGGATCGAGGATATCCGGACGTGGCCGTCGCCGCGGCCGGGGGACGAGGGCATCAGCCTGCTGGCAGATACCCTGCGCAGCGAGTGTGGATCGGCGGGCAGTCTCGGGATCCCGATGGGGGCGGAAACCTTTCTACGAATGCCGCTTGACGACTATCGCCGCTTGCACGATCGCCTTCCAGGAATCGATGTTGCCGACGCGAGCGAGGTGATCCGCAGCTCACGAATGATCAAATCCCCCGCCGAGATCGAAAAGATCAGCTGGGCCTGCAAGCGGGTGAGCGAAGTTTTCGAGGATTTGCCCCCGACGCTCGGCCTCGGCATGAGCGAGCGGGATATCTTCCGGCGCTTCAAATTGGCGTGTCTGGAAGCCGGCCTTGATGACGTGACCTATCTCGTCGGAGGCGCCGAACATGGCGGCTATAACGACATCATTGCTCCGCCGAGCGATCGCCCGACTGCGCCAGGTGATGTCCTCATGCTGGACACAGGCGCGACATTCGACGGCTATTACTGCGATTTCGACCGAAATTATGCCTTTGCCCCGGTCGTGGATTCGGTACGCCAAGCTTATGACGTTCTGTACCAGGCGACGGAAGCAGGCTTCGATGCGGCTCGGCCCGGCGCTTTATGCCGCGACGTGTTTCGCGCGATGCGAACAGTGCTGGAGAGGGGCGGCGGTCAAGGCAACGTTGCGGGCCGGCTCGGACATGGTCTAGGCATGCAAATCACAGAATGGCCCTCTCTCACGCCCGATGATGCCACTACGCTCCAGCCTGGAATGGTGTTGACGTTGGAGCCGGCTATGACCTTCGCGCCCGGCAAGGCGATGGTGCACGAAGAGAACATCGTCATCGACCCGGATGGCGCACGCTGGCTGACGCACCGCGCGCTGCCTGAGCTTCCCGTGATCTGACATGTGAGAGGAACAAGGCAGATGAGGCTGAGCTACACGATTGAGGGGCCGGAGCAGGATCGCCGGCCTGGCATGGGCCTGATCGTCTTGTCTGATCAGCGGCTTCGCCTATCGCAGAAATGTCAGATAAGCTCGTTTATCGGGTAGAGCTCCGGAGAGGATTACGCGTGACGCAGACAATACATGGCACCGCCGTTATTACGGGCGGTGCAAGCGGCATTGGTGAGGCCTGTGCACGAAGGTTTGCCAGGGACGGCTACGATGTCGCTATCATCGACCAGAACCCGGAAGACGCTGAGCGTGTCGCCAAGGATATCCGGACCGGTGGCACCAAGGTCGGCATCTTTATTGGCGATGTCTCCGACGAGGGAGTCATGCAAGACTTCGCTGCGCGGGTCGAGAAGGAAATCGGGCCGACAACAGTTCTGGTCACATCGGCCGGCATTCTGAACAACCCCAACACGATTCTGGCGATGGATTTGGAGGAGCATAAACGTGTCTGGGACGTCAACTACAATGGAACGGTCTATGCGGTGCGCGCCTTTGCGCCATTTATGCAGACGCGGCGCGAAGGGTCGATCGTCACCGTCGGCTCAGTCAATAGTTTCATTCAACTCCCTCTGCCCGCCTATAATCCCAGCAAGGCTGCTATTAAGCGCCTGACCGAATTGCTCTGTATGGAACTTGGCAGACACAATATCCGCGTGAATGGTGTGGCGCCGAACTACACGATGACGCCGGCATTCAAGGCGAAGATCGAGGCCGGAGAGCGTGATCCTGAAAATATCAAACGATCCGGTGCGATCGCGATACTCATCGAGCCGTTTCATGTGGCCAATGCTGTCGCATTCTTATGCTCGCAGGATGCCGAAGCGATTACCGGCGTCATGTTGCCAGTCGACGCGGGATATTTGTGCGCTGCTTATTATCAGACATTCGCCGGGGGCGTCCCCTGGGCGGATTAATGGCTGTGTTCGAAATTTCCTCGCGGCCGCCGCCCTCGTCGGTATCGTCTGCTACCGGACTATAAGTCCGGAGCCTAAAGGGATAAACCGAGCTTCTCGCCTATGCCGCGTGTCCAGATCGCTGAGAGCCGTTCGTCTTCGGCAAAGAGCCGATCATATGTTCGCCAATGCATGCCTTTCGGTTTTGCTGGAAAAGGCTCATCGAGCGAGCCGGATCCACCATATCTTTCTCTGATTTTCTGAGCACGGCTGATACCACGCAGCCAAGCGGGTTCGTACTGGGATTCGAACTTCAGGCCATAGCACCGGCGGCAGCGGAAATACGCGCCTCCATAAAGGATGCGGCATCGGCGACCGCATAAAAGGCATCGAAGCCATTGCCGACGGCCCGCAAAGTTGGTGGCCGTATAGAGGAACGGGAACAATTCGTCGATATCTTTCCATTCCTCACCTTGTCGGCGAGTTCGATAGATCAGCCTGTCCTCCAGCAGACGATCAAGCTCTTCGGCGAAAGCGCCGAGCTTCGGCAGAGGCTGAGCCTTGCGTTCATAGCTGTGCTTCGTCTCATCCCCGCGCACGATCTCCGGACAGTGTTCCGCGCAAGCCGAAGCTCGCGAGCGATCTGCTTGATCTTCTTACCCTTGATATGAAAAGCGTGCCGCACACGCCCGATCGTCTCCACCGTCACCATCCCCCGTTAAGCCCCCGCTCGCGAATCGCATGCGGGGAGGTTGCGCCTTCGAGGGTGGGGTTAAAATTGGATGCCGATCACCCCCGTCAGAGGGTCAAAATTGCACGCCGGTTCACAGCAGGCTAATCGACGCATCAAATCGGGTGTGTGACCGAGATGGCCGGCAGCCGGAGTAGGTGGTTCTGCGGGGAGTTATCCACAGGGGTCCCGCAAAACTCCCGCAAACCCATTCCGATGGAAGACGAAGAACCGGCTAAGTCTTTGAAAACGGCAGTGGCTGGGGGACTAGGATTCGAACCTAGACTGACGGAGTCAGAGTCCGCTGTCCTACCATTAGACGATCCCCCAAGAGATCGGTCGCCGTCGAGCCGACGGCAAACAAGCCTCCATTGCGGACCTTGAAGGCTCGCCTTCGGTAGCTGATGGGCCGCGCAATGTCAATCTCGCAGGCCTTGCGGGCGCGCCCGCTGAATCAGCCTCGCAACAGAGGCGCCTTGAAGATCGATAGATAGTGGCCCCACGACAGCCGCGCAAGCACCGATGATGCCCGCAGAAACCACGTCTCACGCGAGGATGGAACGGCGGATTGTTCCAACGGGCGGCAGCGATCTGCATCCGCTCCGGGAGCTGGCTCGGCCTGCCCTGCATTGCGTTCGACATACGCAGCGCCGGCGCCGAGCCCGCGCTTGCTCGCCCGATCGGACATCAAGCTGATCAAATATTGGTTCTCGATCACAAATGAAGAGCAGCATTTCCGTTTCCTGATGCGGATTCACGATCTGCTCAAACAGTGGAAGCTCTCGCCCATGGATCTGGAATCGCGGCGGCGCTGGGAGGATTACACCAAGGCCAAGGAAGAGATGATCAGGCGCACGGACATTGCCGAAGCGCCCTGGTCGATCGTGAATGCGGTGACCAAGAAGAAGGCGCGGCTGAACTGTATCCACCATCTCCTCAGCCAGATCCCCTATGAGGAGGTGGAGCATTCGCCGGTTGCATTACCGGAGCGCGTGCGCCATCCCGACTACATCCGTGACACGCCGCCCAAAGAGCTTTTCGTGCCCGAGGTCTATTGAGGACCTGTCGCGTGGTTTCATCCGGCGGGCTCAACCGCGCATCGGCGGTCAAGCTGAACCGGCATCACGCCGGTCAGGCGCTGCAACACCGGATCGCGCCAGCCGATGCAGGCGAAACACGCCACCATTTCCGATAAAGGCTCCGGCATCCCACAAGGTGCATGAAAGCTGTGCATGCTTCCTCAGGTTGCACAGATCGATAGCGTCAATCCTTAATTTATAGGTAAAATTCCCTAGACAGCGATTCGTCGCGCGTATCCGCTGCCGCCCGTCCGGGCCATTGCAATGGAGACGCGCCCCCATGAACGGCTTTCGCTTCCTTCTTTATGCCATCGCCGCCCTCATCGTCGTTGACGGCGACACCATCAAAGCGCCTTACGGCGTGACTTATCGGCTGCTCGGCTTCGACACGCCCGAGACGCGCTTCGCCAGGTGCGACGCGGAGCGCGCGCTGGGCCTGGCCGCGAAGGACCGGTTGGAGGAGCTCCTGTCGATCGGCGAGGTCAAGGTGCTGGAAAGCGGCAGGCTGGACAAATATGGCCGGACGCTCGCCAATGTCACGATCGACGGCCGCGACGTCGGCGACATCCTGATCGATGAAGGTCTGGCGCGCCCCTATGATGGCGGCCACCGCGGGAGCTGGTGCGGCGGGGACTGACCGGCGGCGGGATCGGCGGTGCCGCTATGTCAGTGCTCTGGCCGCCTCAACAAGCAGGCTCCTCGGGATCACGACCGCGATTTCACCCTCGGCGACGTGCCTCTGCACATCCGGGCTGTTCAGCACGGCCGCATCGAGCCTGCCGACCACGACCACATCGTCCGGATTGCCGCTCTCGAGTACCGTCGGACAACGGCCGGTCGTACAATCCTTTGCGATGACCGAAAATTTCGGATTTTTCCCCTGATCGTTGATCATCTAAGGCCTCCCAAGTGTCCCGATTCCGAAGTTCGCCCTGTCGTCCCGCGCATATTTTTACCACATTTTCGCCGCGGAAGCAGCGATTTTGCGCGGATCGGCGGCGCCGGTCAGGCCGAAGAGACGGTCCCTCAGCCGCGAGGTTGAATCCAGCGGATGATCAATGCCGAGGGAATGAACCAGATGATCACGGTAAAGAAATAAAAGACCAGGTGCCATCCCGTGTGCAGGCCCGGCAGGCGGACCAGGGCGATCGAGATCGCAAACCAGTAATAGGCGAGCGAGAACAGGATCAGCGCAAGGCCGCCGATAATTTTTCGAAGACGCAGGTTCATCCGCCCTGTCTAGCGGCAAAGCCGGGCGCTGCAAAGGCCCCGAATTCGCGCGAGCGCGTCATTCGCGCCCATTGCCGTGCCCGCATAAGGGCGCTACCTGTTTGCCGGTAGAAGGCAGACATCATGTCCTCGATCGCCGAAAACACCGTTCCTGATCGAACCGCGGCCGACCGCAGCCGCACGGGCCACGCCGCTTTGCGCGCCTGGTTTTTTGTCGTGGCCGCGCTGATCTTTGCGATGGTGATGGTCGGCGGCGCGACGCGGCTGACCGATTCGGGCCTTTCCATCACCGAATGGCAGCCGATCATCGGCGCGATTCCCCCGTTGAGCGATGCGGACTGGCAGGACGCCTTCACGAAATACCAGCAGATTCCGGAATATAAGCTCATCAACGACGGCATGAGCCTTGCCGAATTCAAGGCGATCTATTGGTGGGAGTGGGCGCACCGTTTTCTGGGGCGCTTCATCGGCGTTGCGTTTTTCGTGCCGTTCCTGATCTTCTGGATGCGCGGCGTCATTCCACGCCCGCTGCTGCCGAAGCTCGGCCTTATCCTTCTGCTCGGCGGCGCTCAAGGCGCGCTCGGCTGGTTCATGGTGCAGAGCGGGCTCGTGGACCGCACCGATGTGAGCCAGTACCGGCTCGCGGCACATTTGGGGCTTGCGGTGCTGATTTACGGCGCGATCTTGTGGGTTGCGTTCGGCCTTGGCGACCGCGCGGGAAGCAGCGGCTCCGTGGCGCAATCTCCGGCGCTCCTGACCGTCTTGGCCACGATCTTCCCCGGGCTCGTCTTCCTGCAGATCATCCTCGGCGGCTTCGTCGCCGGAACCGATGCCGGGCTTTCCCATAACACCTGGCCGCTCATGGACGGCGCCATCATTCCGGACGGCCTCGCCGTCATGCAGCCCTGGTATCTGAACCTGTTCGAGAATGTGCTGACGGTGCAGTTCAATCACCGCATGCTCGGCTATGCCATCGCCCTGCTTGCCGCCCTCAATCTGGCTCTGGCCTGGGGCAGGGCAGGGCAGGGCATCGTCGCTCTGACCTTTGCGGCCGTGATCGCCCAGATCGCGCTCGGCATTCTTGCCCTGCTGAGTCATCTGCAGATCGGCCTGGCGCTCGCCCATCAGGCAGGTGCCCTGCTGCTTTTCAGCCTGGCGCTCTATCAGCTGCACGTGCTGCAACGCCGATCGCGTCCCGTGGGTGTTGGATAAATTTCCGCAGCCGAAATTGAACCTTTTTCAAGCTCAGGCGTCTAACCCTCCGACAAGGCAAGGAAACTTGCGAAAGGAAACCGACGCTATGACGATGCTCAGTATCGCCATTTTCGGGCTGCTATGCACAATGCTGCTCATGGCCTCGCTCAGCATGGTCGGGTCTTCGCACGATGTGATCGTCACCATGAAGAGCATGGAGAAACCTTCAGCACCCCCGACTCAGCTCGCGTGGGAAACGCATTAGCGCTGGATCAATTTGAACGGAAACGGTTCCCCCAAATTCAGCCGAAATGCCCGTGAAAACGGGGATCCAGTACTCTACAGCGACAGCTTTATACTGGATGCCCGCTCCCCGCCTTCGCGGGGACAAGCTTAGCGGGCATTTCGAAGCTGTTGTCTCCGATGAAACCGATCGCGCTCTAAGCTGCATGGCATAAAGCCGATCCGGCGGCGAATGAGCAGGTTTGGACGGCGAGATTACAGCCAGCGCTTGCGCCGCCTGAAGCTCTTCAGATTTTTGAAGCTGCGCCGCTCGGCGCCACTCCCACCCAGATAGAACTCCTTGACGTCCTCATTCTCGGCCAGCTCGGCCGCCGTGCCGTCGAGCACGACCTTGCCCTGCTCCATGACATAGCCATAGCTCGCCACTTGCAGCGCGGCGCGGGCATTCTGCTCGACGAGCAGGATCGTCACGCCGAGATCGCGATTGATCCGCGCGATGATGCCGAACACCTCCTTCACCAGCAGCGGCGAAAGCCCCATGGACGGCTCATCCATCAGAATGAGCCTCGGCCGGGCCATCAGCGCGCGCCCGATCGCCAGCATTTGCTGCTCGCCGCCGGAGAGATAGCCGGCAAGGCCCGTTCGCTCTCGCAGGCGCGGGAAATAGGTCAGCACCATTTCCAGATCGTCCGCGACCCGCCGGTCGCTTCGCGTGAATGCACCGAGCTTCAGATTTTCGAGCGCCGTCATATCGGCGATGATGCGGCGGCCTTCCATCACCTGAAAAATGCCGCGGCTGACGATCTTGTCGGGATCAATGCCGTCGATGCGCTTCCCGGCGAACAGGATCTCGCCGCGGGTCACCGCGCCATTCTCGGTCTTCAAAAGCCCGGAGATCGCCTTGAGCGTGGTGGATTTGCCGGCCCCGTTCGCGCCGAGCAGGGCGACGACCGCCCCATCCGGCACGGAGAGGCTGAGGCCGCGCAGGACGAGGATCACCTCGTCATAGACGACCTCGATATTGCGCACTTCGAGCAAGCCTTCCGCGGCCTTGCCCTTCTCCGGTGCGACCTGCTCAGCCTGAAGCTGCATCATGCTCTCCCCGGCAGGAGCGCCGAAAAGACCTCTCCCACGGAGACTTCTGTGAAACCGGTTCCTCAATTCGTCATCCCGGACGGCCGCAGGCCGATCCGGGATCCACTCGCCTCTCAGCAAGCACTTTGCCGAGTCGTTGGGCGAGCAGGCCCCGGCTCGGGGCCGGGGCGACGCAGATCACACTGTTTCGCAGAGGCCTCCCACGGGAGAGGGCGGTCCGCTTTTACCAGCCGAGCGTTTCCGGCTTGCGCTCAAGCTCGATGGTCTTGATTTTCTCCATCTTGATGGTGCCGTTCTTGACAAGGCCGGCGACTTCGTCATCGGTCGAGCCGCTGACATTCATGCGATAGATGCTGACAGTCATCAGCCCACGATGATCCTCCGCGGTCCAGGTCGAGGGCAGGCACACGCCTTCCATGCCGGCTGGCACCCAGTCCTTCTTCTGGTACATGCCCTTCTGCACATTGGGGCCGTTCACGCCGCCATTCGCGGCCGCCCATTCCATCGCCTCGACCATATACATGGCCGAGCAGACGCCGGCGAGATAATGGACCGGACGATAGGTGTTCTCGTCGCCCGACATCTTCGAAATCTCGGTGAGCGTCGCCATGCCCGGCGCATCGCCGCCCCAGGTGATGCCGGTGCGCACGGGGAAAACGAGGCCATTGGCGCCGGAAGCGGCGGCTTTGGCGGCGTTCTCGTCCATGCCCCAGACATTGCTCATGAACTGCACGTCGACACCGGCGGTCTTGCAGGCTTTCAGCACGGAGATATTCGAGCCGGACGTGTTGGCGAGGAACGCGTAATTGGCGCCGGCCTCCTTGATCGTCAGACATTGCGCGGTGTAATCGCCGGGCGTCATCGCATATTGCACCGACGGGATGACCTCAAAGCCAAGCTCCTTGGCCATGGCCTCGCCGGCTGCCTTGGGCGAATTCGGATAGGGATGGTTCGCGCCCATATGCACGAATTTCGGCTTGCCTTCACCACCCTTGGCTTTCCAGTCCTCAGCCGCCCAGCTCAGGAGGGCGCGCAGAGCGTCCGAATAGCTCGGACCGTAGAAGAAATTGTATGGCGCGGCCTTAGCCTTGCCGCTCTTTCCGGTCGGGTCGGTCAGCGCCGCGGAATAAGAGGCCGAGAAATAGGGAATCTCATCCTTGGCGACGAAGCCGATCAGGGCTTCCGTATCGGCCGTGCCCCAACCCTGGATCGACGCCACTTTGGGGCTTCCCGACCACTTTTTATATTGGGCGACGGCGCGCGGCACCTGATAGCCGTAATCGACGGAGTCGACGGCGAGCTTATTGCCATCGATGCCGCCCTTGCTGTTCACATAGGCGAGCGCATCCTGAACGCCTTGCGCATAGGGCACGCCGACCTCCGACGTCGGGCCGCTGGTATCCTTCAGATGGCCGACGCGAATGTCGTCGGCGAGGGCAGGGGCGGCGAGGCACGCCGTAGCGAGAACCGCCCACGCGGCCGACCGGGACAGAATTCGAAATGACATATAATTTCCTCCGTTTCGCTTGTTGTTATGACCGACGATCTTACGCGGAATGACGACCCGTTCTCAATGGGAGAAAGGATAGAGTTTCCAATAGGCCTTGATCTGCTTCCAGCGGTGAGCGAGCCCATCCGGTTCGAAGATCAAAAACAGAACGATCACCGCGCCGATCGCCATTTCGCGCAGATAAGAGATGTTGTTCCTGAGGCCCAGCGCCTGGTCGATGGCGCTTCCCGAAAGACTTGAGGTCAGCCATTCCATCGCCTCCGGCAGCAGCACCATGAAGATCGTTCCCATCAGCGTTCCCATGATCGAGCCGAGCCCGCCGATGATGATCATGCCGAGGAACTGGATGGAAAACAGGATCGTAAAACCCTCGATGGAAACGAATTGCAGATAGTGGGCATAGAGCGCGCCGCCGATCCCGGCGAAGAAGGAGGAAACGCCGAAGGACAGCGTCCGGTATTTGGTCAGGTTGATGCCCATCATCTCCGCCGAGAGATAATGGTCGCGCACGGCGACAAGCGCGCGCCCGTCGCGTGAGCGGATGAGATTGGTGGCCAGCAGATAGCAGACGATCAGATAGGCGAGGACGACATAGAAATAGCGCGCGTCGGTGTCGAAGGCATAGCCGAAGATGGAAAAGCTGTTCGCGATGCTGCCATGCACGCCGCCCGAGAACCATTCGGCGCGGGCGAAGAAATCCTGGAGGATATATTGCGCGGCCAGCGTCGCGATCGCGAGGTAAAGACCTTTCAGCCGTGCGGCGGGCAGGCCGAAGATCAGCCCGACAGCGGTGGTCATCAGCCCCGCAATCGGGATCGCGAAAAAGACCGGGATGCCGTAATTATTGTTCACATAGGCCGAGGCGAAGGCGCCGAAGCCGAAAAAGGCGGCATGGCCGATGGAGATCTGGCCGGTAAACCCGACAAGGATATTCAGCCCCAGCGCGGCGATGCCCAGATAGCCGATCTGGATCATCAGGCTCAAGGCATAGCGGTCGAAGACCAGCGGGGCGAAGCAGAGAAGGATGAGCGAGACGATCAGGACATTGCGGCTCGTGACCGTGGGAAAGATGGTCGCGTCCGCGGCGTAGCTGGTCTTGAATTCCCCGGCAGGGATGAGGCTCTGCATCGCCATAGCTACCGTCTAGACCCGCTCAATGTCTTCGGTGCCGAAGAGCCCGTAAGGCTTAATCATCAGAATAATGATCAGCACATAGAAAGGCGCGATCTCGTAGAGATTGCCCCAATGCAGAAATTTGGCGTCGACATATTGGGCGATGTTCTCCAGAAGGCCGACGATCAGTCCGCCGAGCACCCCGCCGGCAATGCTGTCGAGGCCGCCAAGGATGACCGCCGGGAACACTTTGATGCCGTAAAAGGAAAGCGCCGAGGACACGCCGTTGACGATGCCGACGACGACGCCGGCGACGGAGGAAACGACCGCCGAGATCGCCCAGGCCATGGCGAAGACATTCTTGACCGAAACGCCGAGCGACTGCGCAACCTGCTGGTCGAACGCCGTCGCCCGCATGGCGAGACCATATTTCGAATATTTGAAAAAGACCGCGCAAGCCGCCAACAGCAGCACAGAAACGGCCAGGCTGAACAGATAGATGGTCTGGATCTGCGCGCCGCCGATACTGACCTGCTCGGTCTCGAAAACCGGCGGAAAGGGCTGGGCGAAAACACCGAACATCCATTTCATCAGCGCCTGAAAGACGATGGACAGGCCGATCGTCACCATGATGACGGATATGATCGGCTCGCCGATCAGCGGACGGAGCACCACGACCTGCAACAGCACGCCGAACAGCACCATGAAGACGAAGGTCAGCAGCATCGACCACAGGAACGGGATGTTGTGCGCGGTGATCAGCCACCAGCAAACCCAGGCGCCGATCAGCAGGAACTCGCCTTGCGCGAAATTGACCACCTGACTGGCCTTGTAGATCAGCACGAAAGACATCGCCACGACGCCGTAAAGCGCGCCGACGATCAGGCCGTTGATGATGAGCTGAAGGAGGAGCGGGTCCATGAGGTCAGGCGGCTTTCGCGGGCTGTTTGGACGGCTTGGGCGAGGCGAGATCGGCGACCGGAAGACTGGTCTGAATGCGCTGGGTGGTGCCGTCCTGGAAATTGATGACGGTGTCGATGTCGATGGCATCGCGGCCGGAATAGATGGCGTCGATGATGCCGCCATATTTCTCCGAGATCACGCTGCGGCGGACCTTGCGCGTCCGGGTCAGCTCGCCATCATCGGCGTCCAGCTCTTTGTATAGCAGAATGAATTTGGCGATCTTCTGCGCCGCCGGCAGCGAGGCGTTCACAGTCTCCACCTCCTTGCGCAGCAGCTCGTAGATTTCCGGCCGGCTCGCCAGATCGCTATAGGTGGTGAAGGAGAGCCGGTTCTTCTCCGCCCATTTTGAGACGATCGAATAGCGGATGCAGATCATCGCGGCGAGATAGTCGCGGCCTGCGCCGAGGATCACGGCCTCGGCGATGAAGGGCGAGAATTTCAGCTTGTTCTCGATATATTGCGGCGAATAGCGGTCGCCATGCGCGGTCGCGGCCAGGTCCGTGATCCGGTCGATGACGACCAGATGTCCCGCCTCGTTGAAATAGCCGGCATCGCCCGTGTGCATCCAGCCGTCGCGCAGATCCGCGGCGGTCGCCTCGGGGTTTTTGAAATAGCCGGAGAATATATGCGGGTGGCGCGTAACGACTTCGCCGACGCCATTGGCGTCGGGCTGATCGATGCGGATCTCGACGCCCGGAAAGCCGACGCCGACCGTGTCGAAATCGACATCGTCGGCCGTGTGGATCGTATAGGCGCCGAGCAGTTCGGTCTGGCCGTAGAGCTGGCGAAGCGGGAGGCCGATCGCCTGGAAGAAGCGGAAAGTATCGGGGCCGAGCGCCGCCCCGCCGGTTGCCGCCGAGCGCAGCCGGGTAAAGCCGAGCCGGTCCCTCAGAGCGCGGAACACGATAACGTCGGCGAGCCGGGAGCGGCGTCCGTTCTCCAGCGCCTTCAGCCCGCGCGACAGGCCGAAATTGTAAAGCGCCCGTTTGAGCGGCGAGGTATCCATGATACCGGAGCGGACATCCGCCGCGATGCTCTCCCAAAGGCGCGGCGCGAACAGCACGAAAGTTGGCGCGATCTCGCGGAAGTCGTGCATCATCGTCTCCGGCTCCTCGACGAAATTCACCTTCATCCGCGTAATGAGCGCTTTGCCGAGCCCATAGATCTGCTCCATGATCCAGGGCAGCGGCAGAACCGAGACATATTCGTCCTCCGGACCTTTCGGGTCGGCCTCCAGATAGGCCGCACAGTGACGGATCAGCGCGCCGGCCGAAAGCATGGCGAGCTTGGGATTGGCCGTCGTACCGGAGGTCGTGCACAGGATCGCGACATCGTCCGCCTTGGTTGCTTCGACCAGCTTGTCGAAGAGATCGGCGTCTCCGGCGGCAAGCGCGCGGCCCTTTTCGATCAGCGCTTCAGTCGACATGAGCCGCGGGTCGTCATATTTCCGCATGCCGCGCGGATCGGAATAGATGATGTGCTCAAGGCTTGGAATCTGGTCACCGAGATTGAGCAGCTTATCCGCCTGCTCCTCGTCCTCGGCGAAGACGGCTTTCGCCTCGCCATAGTTGATCAGAAAGGCGACTTCTTCCTCCAGCGCATCGCGGTAAATGCCGAGCGTCATGGCCTTGACCGCATGGGCCGCGATTTCGCCGGCCACCCAGTCGGGCCGGTTGTCGCCGATCAGCGCAACGACATCGCCCTCGCCGATGCCGAGCGCCTTCAGGCCAAGCGCAAAATCACGGACGTGATCGTAATAGCGCCGCCAGCTCCAGCTGCGCCAGATGCCGAGATCCTTCTCGCGTAGCGCGATCTCCGGGCCGTGCGCCCGCGCATGGTGGCGCAAGAGCTTGGGGAGCGTGTCAGCCTCGGCGATGAGCGCGTCGATCTCGGCGTTCATGCCGTCGCCTCCGTGACGGCCTGCTCGTCCGGATCGATCAGCAGCTCATCCTCCTCGCCGAGATAGGCGGCCTTCACATGAGGATCGGCCAGCACCTCCTCCGGCAGGCCTTCGGCGATCAGGCGCCCGAAATCGAGCACGGCGACGCGGTGCGAGATATCCATGACGACGCCCATATCGTGCTCGATCATCACGACCGTCATCCCGAATTCCTCATTCAGGTCAACGACGTAACGCGCCATATCCTCCTTTTCTTCCAGATTCATGCCGGCCATGGGCTCATCCAGCAGGATCAGCTCCGGCTCGATCGCCATGGCGCGCGCCAGCTCGACGCGCTTGCGCAGCCCGTAGGGCAGGGTCCCCGCCGCCGCCTTCCGCACCGGCTGCAGATCCAGAAAGTCGATGATCTCTTCCACACGGCGGCGATGGGTCAGCTCCTCCGATCGGGCGCCGGTCAGCCAGTAGAGCGAGCCGGTGACGAAATTGTTCCTAAGCAGATGGTGCCGGCCAACCATAATATTGTCGAGCACGCTCATATGCTGAAACAGCGCAAGGTTCTGGAACGTTCGGCCAATACCGAGCTTTGCGCGGTCGGCGGGGCGGCGGCGCGTAATATTCTGGCCCTTATAGAAAACGGCCCCTGCCGTGGGACGGTAGCGGCCGGAAATGCAGTTGAGAAGGGAGGTCTTGCCCGCGCCATTCGGCCCGATGATGGAGAAAAGCTCGCCTGGCTCGACGGAAAGACCGACATTTGTGAGCGCACGCACGCCGCCGAACCGCAACGAGACGTCACTAATTACCAGAATATGGGCCATTCAGGCCTCTTTTGAGCGTTTCCTCAAGGGTCTAGCGCAACGCGCGTCCAATCGGACGCGGGTTGATCTAGTGAACCGCTAATGGCGGGCGGGATCAAGCGCGCTTTCATCCCATAGCGGCATTTTCGCCTGTCGATGGAAGCCGTCAAGCAGCGGAATGCGCAAGCTTCGGCAGGCGAAACAGGCGGCGAAACGGCTCAGGTTCATGTTAAAACGCCGTTCCGGCTACCAAGCGTCCAGCTAGCGAAGGACGCCGATCCCGGCTATGGTCCCGCGAGACGCAAGGCCAAACAGGGGAAGCGACATGTCAGGGGTGGTCCGCTTGCAGCTCCGCCGTCACGGCGAACATATCCGTAACAGGCTGAGCCTGATCTCGGCTGTCTCGGCGCTCCTTGCCATTGGCGCCACGGTCGCGATCGCACAGCAGCCGTCCGATGCGCCAAGCTCCCACCGGGCGGACGATGTCGTCACCCAGGACGATGTGCGCCATTTCGCCGAAACGCTGGTTGGCAAGCCGAGCGTGCCGCCTCCGAATAGGGGGGCCGCGCAGACGCCGGGATCGATCGCGATCGAGGCGCTCGACACGAATGATGCGCTTAGCACCGTCAAGCTCGGCGCCACCCATCTCAATCTCCAGCCGCCGCCCGGTCACTGCTTTCTCGACGAGTCGCAGCCGAGCGATGCACGCTTGGCCGGGCTGCTGCGCCAGATCTTCCAGGCCGAGTTGCGCATGCTCGGTGCCTTCGCCGATTGCGCCCAGCTCAGGAGCTGGCGGACCGGCACGCGCAAGACGCTGAGCGACTACGGCCAGTTTCTGGTGCCGGTCAGCTTCATTGCGAAAAAGCTGGATGGTCCGGCCCAGCCCTATGTCGATACGATCTGCAAAGTCATGCGCGAGAATGGCGGCGAGCTGCTCGCCAAAAGCGCGCCCGACCTCAAGCAGCGCTTCGAGCAGGTTCTGCGGGGAGCGAAAATGAACGAAACGCGCTTTCTCGGCGTCGTCGGCCAGGACGCGCATGCCTGTTATTTCGGCCTGATCCAGAAGCTCACTACCGAGTACGGCGATCCGAAAACGCAGGTCGATGTCTCCGCCATCGCATTCGTCTCCGGAAAGATGATTTACAGCAATCTTTATGCGGTGCATGAAGGCGACCACACGCTCGGCGAACTCTTCGACCGCCAGCGGCAGAATGTGGCGCAGAATGTGCGGGGCAATCGCGGGTAGCGGCCGGGAGCTGAGGGATGGATATAGGTGGCGATAAGGTTCTGAAGCCGAACCAGACCGTGCGGATCGGAGCGGTGAGGGTCGCCAATGACGCGCCGCTCGCCGTCTTTGCCGGCCCTTGCGCGATGGAGAGCCGCGACCATGCGCTGGAAATGGCCTCCGCCCTGAAGGAAATTGCGGCGCGGCTGGGGATCGGGCTGATCTTCAAGACCTCCTTCGACAAGGCCAACCGGACGAGCCTTTCGAGCGCGCGCGGCGTCGGGCTCGACAAGGCGCTGCCGGTCTTCGCCGAAATCCGCGACAGCCTCGGGCTTCCGGTGGTGACCGATGTGCACACCGCCGAACAATGCGCCCTCGTCGCCGAGGTTGCGGACGTGCTGCAAATCCCGGCCTTTCTCTGCCGTCAGACCGATCTGCTGCTGGCCGCGGCGAAAACGGGGCGGGTGGTGAAGGTCAAGAAGGGCCAGTTTCTCGCGCCCTGGGACATGAAAAATGTCGTCGCCAAGATCGTCGGCGCCGGCAACCCGAACGTGCTCCTCACCGAGCGCGGCGTCAGCTTCGGCTACAATACGCTCGTCTCCGACATGCGCGCGCTGCCGATCATGGCCGAGACCGGCTGTCCGGTGATCTTCGACGCCACCCATTCGGTGCAGCAGCCGGGCGGACAGGGCGGCTCAAGCGGCGGCGAGCGGCGTTTCGTGCCGGTGCTGGCGCGGTCCGCCGTCGCAGTCGGCGTGGCGGGCGTGTTCATCGAAACGCATGAAAACCCCGACCGCGCGCCGTCTGACGGCCCGAACATGGTGCCGCTGGCGGAATTCGAAGGTTTGATGCGCGAACTGATGGCATTTGATAGGCTGCGCAAATCCGGATAACGCTGAAGTGCGTACGGTCGTAGTCGCCTGCGCGCCGAAAAGCGAGGCGAGGGGTAAAATGCGGATCAAAGGATTCATCCTCGCGGCGATTGCCGCCCTATTCACGCTGGCCGGTTGCTCCGAAGAACCGGACGGCCCTCCGCTTCCGCACCCCGATCCGGAGACTTTCCAGAGCGGCGATCTGCTCTGGCCCGCCTTGCCCGGCGCGGTGATCCCGTTCTTCCGCGCGGCGGACGCCCAGCCTGTCACGGAGGAATCCGAGGCCGCCGAATGGGAGCGCGAGAAGCAGCGTTTCATCGAGCAGGCGCGGGCGTCGGGCGATCCCGAACAGATCGCAATCGCCAACGAGCTTGAAAACGTGACCTACAGCGAATTCCGCTCGCGCTATTACAACGCCACAGGACCGGGAGAGCGCCGGCTGACGCCTTTCGCGGCCGGTCTCCCGCAGGTCGGCCATGTCGCGATCATCGAGGTGGACAGCGACGGCAAGCGCTGGGTTGTCGAGGCCACCCCGAAAGCCGAAACCCGGTATGAGTCGCTGTACAGCCGGTTCCCCGATGGCGTCATACGCACGCCCTATGGCGAATGGGCGGAAATCCACAAGGAATACAATGTCTGGCACGGTCGCGTGAAGGACCGGCCCGAGACGGAACGCGCCGGGATTGCCAATGCTGCCAAGCAGTATCTCGGGGCCGATTACTGGTTCTGGAGCTTCAATCTTGGCGAGGAAAATGCGTTCTACTGCTCGAAGCTGGTGTGGCTAAGCGTCTGGAAATCGCTCGGCCTTTCGCTGGACGGAAACACGTCCCTTGAGCGCCGTTTCTGGGTCTCGCCAAAACAACTCATCAACGCCCCGACGATAGAGGTGCTGTACAGCCCGGCGGAATACGGGGCTGGGGGTTAAGACGCTCAGAAGAACATCCCGAAATGTCATCTCGAAGCCAACTCAACAGACAAGGGATAAGCAGCTGAAAGGCTGGATGAGAGGGCTCCTGCCGTGAGCGAAGATTCTGGCGTAATTTTATCGTTGCTTTCTGTCCTGAAGGCTCCGCCGTTTTGGCTCCTCATCGGCTTGGCACTTGCCGGATATGCCGTTCTTTTTGTTCCACCTATTGCAGGAATTAATTTCGACACGTTTCGTCAGCAATGGGGAGCCTTGATCTGGGCTGAGGCGATCACATTTTCAATTCTTGCTGTCACGCGCACCATCGAGACCCTTGTAAATGGCTATCGCGAGCGTCAGCACGAAGGAGCAAGGCGTCGTGTTCTTCGCTTCGTACACCTTGATTTTCAGACCTGGTGGCATCTGGCGAAGCAGCAAGATGACAGTTTCAACTCGCAGATATTGGCGGATATTCAGGTCTCAAACTTAAGTGATCAATCTACGCAAATCGTCAAAGTCCAGATGGTTCGACCACGCGCCAATCTTTTGCATACTTTCGTTTCGCCGCGGGTTCCTATACCCGCACACGGGGCAGTGCCGATCAGAGTGAATATCATGGCGCGGGGATCGCTTGGCCGGCAAGGTAAGCCAATCCGTATTACCCTCGCTCTAACCGATCAGCATGGGGAAGAATACAAGCTTAAAAATCTTGTTGTTAGCACCCGAGACAAAGTACCGAATCCAATCTCTCTGATGGAACGAGGGTTCCATGCCTGGTCATACTTATTGCGATTGCTCCGATTGAGATCCGCCGCAGCAGAGCAGGAAATGCTATCTATATTGTGGACCTATAAGGAAGGTTACAACTATCTCGTATTATGCCAGGCAATTCTTGAAGAGGAACGGCGTAGTTATGCAGCACGCGGTCGCCGTATGGGAAAGCTGGGAAGTCTTAACGTCGGAGTACGCAGTGAGCCGAATAATGGCTGGACGCAGGAAGGACGTATTCCGGAACTGCTATGGATGAAAGGTGAAGGCACGCGCCTTTCCTCAAAAAATCTCGATCAGCTACTCGGCATCCATGCGGACCTCAACAAAAATGACCGGAAAAATCTTGAAAATTATCTGCTAGCCCAGCTCTCTAAAGCATCCTCTTTTGCTGACGTAGGGTATTTCATCTTCTTGGCACTTCACCGTATGGGGCATACCGTCGAAGCGCTTCGAACTGCTCGCACCAACCTCGCTGGCGACAAGGTGCATGGCTACAGCAATATACTCGCTACAATGTCAGCATTGGTTTCGCATGAGCACGCCGACATTGCAGAAGCAGTTTTGGTTGCAATTCTCAACACATTGTCCGGCGACGGAGATAACGATTTTCTATTGAAGCAAAAAATCAATGCGGCGCGACTTGAACGTATCGGCGGCACTGAGAGCAGCCACGCTGGCAATATTCAAGCTCATTGATATATCGCGGGACGAAACTAATAGCCTAATACCCCCGCCCGTTCGGCCTGGACAGCATCCTTGCCCCCGCGTCCCATCGCCAGCAGCTCTGATTGGTGAGATGCGTGCCGCCCATCCAGCGGTCGAGGCGGCGGAACGGAATGGCGTCCTTCTTGCCGTGGAGGGCGGTCGATCCGAGGCCGGTCAGCTTCAGCTCGCTGTTCATATAAGCCGCGCGCTCCTCCTCATCGAAGGACGGCGAAAAGCCGCGCAGCTGGAAACCGGTCACGAGCGGCGCGGCCCCCACCGCCAGCGAATCCAGAATGCGCCAGAAACTCCAATCGCCCATAAAGGCCGCTTCCTCATTCTCCTCGAACAGGTGGAAGATCGCGACCGGGGTGCAATTGCCGGTATAGATCATCTCCAGGATGAAGGTCTCCGTCCGCGTCAGGCCGGTGACCGGCGCGGGGAATTCCTCCAAATGCCTCAGAATCGCGGGCCGCAGGAAGGGCAGGGCGGAGGTGTCATAGCGCAGAAACGCCGCCCAATGATCCGGCGAGGCGCGGCGGAATGCCGTCCAGGCGCCCTGCGCCAGAGCATATTGCAGCTCGCTCACGGGCTTCTTCAGCTTGAGATGCATTTTGAGCCGCGAGGGCGTCTCGCGTGCGATGAAATTGCCGGCCTGGATCAACGAGACACGCGAGTGAAGCGCGGGCCTCCGGCTCAGAAAATCGAGCACCTGCAGAACTTGCAGCTGATCGTAGAGATCATGCTCGAACCAGAGCGTGATGTCCGCGTAATCGGAGAGCTGCTCCATGATCGCGTCGCGCTCGGCGAAGGACCGGGTGATCTCTTCCGGATCGCCCCAGCCGTCTTCGATCAGAAAGTTGACGCGGATCGCCGAAAGCTCCTCCAGCGTCTCCGTCATCGGCACCGGGCCTTCATGGAGAATGTCGCGCCAGCAGAGAATTTCGCCATTGATGCGGGCCTGGCGCATCAGATCCGCCGCCGCATCGCCATTGGTGATGATAAGCCTTTTCATCACCCCGCCTCACCCGCGGCCGCGATAGGGCTGCACGCCCTGATCCGGCAGCCAGAGATTTTGGGGAGGCGCGCCGGTTTGCCAGAAAATATCGATGGGAATGCCGCCCCGCGGATACCAATAGCCGCCGATCCGCAGCCATTTCGGCGCGAGAAAATCGATCAGGCGCTTCGCGATGTCGAGCGTGCAGGCCTCATGGAAAGCGCCCTGATTGCGGAAGGCCGCCAGATAAAGCTTCAGGGACTTGGATTCGACGATGAACGCATCCGGTACATAATCGATCACAAGATGCGCGAAATCGGGCTGGCCAGTTATCGGGCAGAGCGAGGTAAATTCCGGGCAGGTAAAACGGATCAGATAATCGGCGCCGGGATGGGGATTTGCGACGCGCTCAAGCTCCGCCTCCTCGGGCGAAGCAGGCAATGAGACGGCCCGCCCGAGCTGGCCGAGATCCATCTCCTCGCTCCCTTGTCCGGTGCCTTGACCCATTACAATTTGCGCCCCCGGTAGATACATCCTTCATGGCATGTAGGGCGGGAAATGTGAACCTCGGAAAGACCGGGCACCTTCTGCGCCAAGCGATTCCATATCCAGACTGTGATATTTTCGAGCGTCGGCGCGCCGATGCCATCGATCTCGTTCAGGAACTGATGGTCGAGCGCCAGGCGGACCTCATCGATCGCGGCGGCGAAATCGTCGAAGTGAATGAGGAGGCCGGTTTCGGGGTCCGGCTCGCCCTCGACGGTGACGCGCACATGGAAGGAATGCCCATGAATGCGCGAATTCGGATGGCCCGGCGGCGCAGAGGGCAGAAAATGCGCGGCCTCGAATGTGAATTCTTTGTAGATCTGCATGGCTCGATACGTGGCTTGGGCGCGCCTAGTGGTTCGACTGAAACATTTGCATCCCCGTGCAGCCTGCTCATTTGCAAATGTTTCAG
>Ga0307442_1000223_pt1 | contig 26273 bp, 25 predicted proteins | sample SalMarWE160430MG_FD_202143 | JGI IMG/M metagenome (GOLD analysis project Ga0307442, IMG submission 202143) | Salt marsh sediment microbial communities from the Plum Island Ecosystem LTER, Massachusetts, United States - WE1604-30 | ecosystem: Environmental > Aquatic > Marine > Intertidal zone >...
TCCAGGCTGTGGAAGCGTCCAGTGCACTCATAAGAGCCCGCAATTCAACAGCTCTCTCCGTCATATTTGTTATTTGAAGATTCCATACCTTCCCATCCCACAAATCAGACTCCTGCAGGATACGGTAGAGTTCTTCTCTTACCTCCTTTACCGGAATGGTATAATCGGTATATATAAATACTGTGCCCAGAAGATCCGCTGATTCACGGGTCCAATTCTGGAAAGGTTTCTCGATAAAATAGGTGATTGGAAGAACAAGTCTGCGAAGATCCCATATACGCACAACAACATAGGTTAAGGTGATTTCCTCTATTTTCCCCCACTCACCTTCTACAATCACCACATCATCTATTCGAAATGGTTGTGTGATTGCAATCTGAAGTCCTGCAAGGAGTGTAGATAGGGAGCGCTGAGCAGCAAATCCAATTATGATCCCAAGAATGCCCGCAGAAGCAAGAATCGCTGTCCCGAGCTGTCGTACTTTTTCAAAGCTCATTAGTATTACCGCTAGCACTATTACACAGATTACGATTACCACGGCCTTTTTGAAAAACTGTAGCTGTGTGTATATTTTCCGTGCTTTGAGATTGTCCTTAACATCTATCTTATAGCTTTTGAGAATAAGATCCTCAATTACAAAGGTAAACTTTGCTATCAACCAGGCGATTGTAATCGTGAGTGCTATACTTAATATATGCCCGATAGCATCGAGCATATTGGGAGGGAGATGTATATAACCTTGAGTCAAATTGAGGGCAAGTAATGGTAAGAGCACCATCAATGGTGCTTTCAGGTTTTTTATTAAGGATTTAAAAAGGATACCCTTGCTCTTCTTTGAAAAAGATCCTAAAACCTTTATAAGGAGATAGTAAATGGCTATACCGAATAGTGCCGAGCCACCTACTGCGATGGCCGTGGCACCGAGGCTGTGAATATTATCTAATGCCTTAAACATGGTGAAGTTATCCTTACGCTCGCCTGATAAATCAAAAACAATTACTTGTCAATGAGCAGATTTTCAATACCGTACCGCATTATAATCGTGTTATAAAAGATCTCATCAAAAATGCTGTAGAGATCCATATATTTATCAAAAGAAGGCTCTTCAGAATCTAGTGTGTATTTGTATTTGAGAAGAAGATCCTTTATCTTCTTCAATATCATGCCTTCATATCCTTCATTGAAACTTACGATTCCTGATATATCATTGCTGTTTAGTGTACCTTTTGCCATAAACTTATTGATTTTTGTTTCAACTATAACTCTCCTCTTGAGCTCATTTGTAGATGAGACCTCTTGAGGTGAGGGTTAAACGCAAAGCGCTACACCTTAGGCGGTCAGATACACTAGCTTGTTCGCAATTGTCTCGTCTCAGTACCCCAGAACCGGACAGCCCTTCAGCGGAAGCCGCAATCGCTCCGAACTGTAGACTGCATCGAAGATAGACACTGTAGCCTCATAGGGCCGGTCCTCAATCTCTTTGGTCGCTGACTTGAAGCGATACCACTGCGGGATAGCTAAAGCAAAGAACTCAACGTCCACCAGAAGCGATGTCTGAATAATATCCCTATAGACCTTGTTCATGTCTTCTCGTCTTCCTTCCTGCGAACGACTGAATGTACTGCAAATATGAAGTATATCACCGTAAAAACTTCATTATTGCACTTATCATTACCACACATGAGATGCTATACTTCAAAAAAGCAGTATAATAGATAAAATTGCTACGAAATTACTATTATATTAACTCTCATACTTCAATATTTCAAGTTTATTAAAACAAACACTGCTCCTTTTGGGGATGGCAATTGAAAAAAACCCTTCGGGAGGGTGCAAAAGGCTTGTGGTCAGGACGGCCACAAGCCATCCGTTCGCCATCCATGGCTTCGCTGAAAAATAAGGGGTTCTGGGTAGATAATACTTAACAGATTCGAAAAATCGATTGTGCAGTTCTATCCGTTACTGTTTTAAGTCGATTCGTTTCCTTTTTCATTCACTATCTGAGTAATTTTGTTCCTCCTTCCGGTCAGGTTTTAGCAAACTGTACTAAATCCACCCCATTGTTTATCGCCTTTATCAGTCTTTTAATGTTTAATGCTGCGCCGGTTAAATAAAATTGTAATGTGTGTCCTGCTTCCCCCTTGTATTTTGCATGCCGAAGTCCAAGAAATCTGGTAGCCTCACTTATCGTTCCCTCTACTTGCGCCCTCACTCGCATTTCTTCCTTAAATGGTTGCATCTTCTGTTCTCTTCTTCTCTGCCGGATATACTCATAATTTGGACTTACATGCAATACCCTTTTTCTTTTCTTCGTATTGGTTCCCACACATTCATTGAAAAATGGGCACTCCTCACATGTTTTCCTGCCGAAATAGATTCTGATTTCGCCGTTCTTCTCATTGGAGGTTTTCTCACTCACATGGCCGGCAGTACAGACAGCTTGCAGGGTTTTCATATCAACGGAAAATTGAGAAAGCTTGAACTGTGCAGGTCTCTTTGATGTGTCCCCCTGTATATACCCCATTAACTTCTGTCTGTTCTGTATGTAGTCGCGGATAGCAGGCCCATTGATGTAATTTGTATCTGCGTACAGCCCTTTCGGTTGTAACCTATTTCGTTCATTACCCTTTTTAATCTGGCCATGAATCTGCGAATCATCTTTATTCGATGCCTGATAGATCATATCGGTAATAAAGTTGATCTTCCCCTTTTCCGCTGTTTCCACCACTCAAATATCCAGCAACCGCTATAATTAAACCTACGAGAGTAACATAAGAAGCTTTACGTATCATAATAAATAATCCTTTCAGCCAGATTTCCCCTAGGGGCCCGGCGTTGCCAATATTATTGATGGTTATTATCTTTCACTGGAGAGATTGAGGCATATCTTAAGAAAATATAGAAATAAAATGTTAAAAAATGAAGTCTTTAATAGAATATCGCCTATGGTACAAGTTTTTAAAAACTCTAATTTCAAATATTAATCATAAACTGATTCAAACAATATTTTCTTGTGGAAGATGTTTGAGGCCATGTATCTTTTTTAATTCTGCATCCATTTCTTTCCTTTTTTCTTCCAAATCGTAATGTGTCTGTAAATTAATCCAGAATTCCGGAGAATTCCCAAAATATTTTGATAACCTTAACGCTGTATCTGTAGTAATACTCCTTTTCCCTTTAACAATCTCGCTAATTCTCGTTTGATCAATATTTGTTTCTTTTGCAAGACGATATTGTGTTATATTCATAGGAATTAAAAAATCTTCCAGAAGTATTTCTCCAGGATGTATATTGGGTATTCTGTCATCCATAAAACTTCCTCCTCATAAAAATTACTAATGGTAATTAACAATTTCAACATCAAGTGCACTTCCGTTTTTCCATCGGAAACAGATTCGCCATTGATCATTAATACTTATACTAAATTGTCCTTTCCTGTCACCTTTAAGTGTATGTAGTTTATTGCCTGGCGGAATTCTTAAATCTTTTAGATCAATTGCACTGTGAATATGAAAGAGCTTTTTTCGGGCATTTCTTTGTATATCCATGGGGTATTTTTTTGAGAAAATGCCATTCCATATTTTTTCTGTTTCTTTATCACCCCACGAAATTATCATCACTATATAATATTATAAAGCAATACTATTGTAAAGCACTATTAGTATTTTTTGTAAAACGTACCTTTGCTTGAAGGAAATGATAACACATAAATCTGAAAGGCTTTTTAGAGACAAAACCGGCTTATTAACTTTGCCAGATTTCATCGACAATGTCCGCCCATGCTTTGAGGTGGTCAAGGTTCCAGTGTGTGTAGGTGTCCTGAACAGCCTCGTCCATCCATCCTAACACTGCTCGAATCTTGGCAGGATCGTGTCCTGAGTCACGTGCAATTGTATTGATCGTATGCCGAAATGAGTGAGGTGTGAGGCAGCGGGCCTGCCGGTCGATTCCGGCTTGTTCCATTGCCCAGCAGAACCGTTTTCGCCACCAGGTCTCACCGAAGTGTGAGCCATTATCGTAACAGAACACAAAGTCATCCGGACTGATGCGTATAGATGCAGCCTGAAGTTGTAATAGCTTGTCGATGGTTCTTGGGGAGAGGGGAACCAGCCTATTATGGTCCCATTTCGGCGGGTCGATCTCGTTGCCGCCTTTCCATGCCTCGCTCACCATGAGAACCTGCCGCTCGAAGTCGATGTGTCTCCACCGGAGTGCCAGCACCTCTCCCCGACGAAGCCCGGTTACTGCTGCAATGTAGAAGCAGGTGTAGTCGTGCATGTCCCGCCAAGGGCCGTATCCAATATCAGGAAAAAGTGTCCGAAGCTCCTTCCCCGTGAAGGTACCGCGTTCTTTCCTCCGCTCCTTTATCCTGCCGACGCCTGCGGTAGGATCACGGTTGATCTCCTCCCGATACAGCGCCTCACGGAATATCACCTTTACGATGCCGAGTGATTTGTTCACCGTTGCCGATGCGTTCTTTGCAAGCAGCCTTGAACGCAGGTCGAGAACGTCTGCGCGGGTAATCTCAGAGAGACGTTTGTCTGCGAAAGGATCGCTTAGAACATGTTTTTGGAGGCGTTGCCGCTGTATCTTGGCGTGCCGTCTGGTGATGCTTTTACCCTCCTCGCGAAGCCGGCGAATGTGGGGACAGCGATCCCAGCCGAAGAAAGGCTCTGCATACCGGCGGAAGCTCAGATGGCGCTGGTTTCTGTGCCCTTCACTGCTCCGGAGCAACTCCACCACAAAGGCTTCTGCCTTGTTGCGGTTTCTCTGTCCTGTGGTGTGGAAAGTCTTCTCTCCTGCCAGCCGATAATACCACAGTCGACCACGCTTGAAAAGCAGGTAGGGTCGTTTCATTGGTAAAATCCGTTTCACACTTTTTTCACAGTGTGTTTGCGGCCCGAAGCAGGTTACACCAGCACAACAGGGAGGAAGTACTTGGAGGTGATTAAGTTATCTTCGGGCAATACAGGATTCGAACCCACGACCTCTGGCTCCGGAGGCCTGAGGAGAGTTCATATTGATCATATATGACCCGATTTTGGCCTGTTTTTCTTGGAATTCCTGTATTTTTTCCATATAGTTCATGCGGACTTGGCTTGAAGTGTACACAGTTTCATACACAGTAAAAATTGGTTTTTCAGATTAAGAACATATAAGGAAGGTGATATTTATATCTGTGGAAATCCCAGCGGACTCATCAAGTGTGTATTATCTGTTTGTCTCATAGTCGGTTAGTACTTCATCAAGTTCAACCGCAAGTAGCCTCCTGACGTGAAGCTGATACTGCAACAAGAAAATACGAAACTTTAAAGAGTAAACCTATTTCAATAAAGGTCAATCCCACAAGAATCGTGACCGCGCTTGATACCGAGGGTCTAACTTCACCGGATATAAAACAGAACAACATTGAGGTACAGACCGAAGGAAGAATATGGGAGCAGTGGGTATCAGAAGGGAATTGAACAGATTAGGAATCAAACCGAGAAAAGGCAAAATGTGGAAGGGGAAGACGATTCATAATATTCTCACAAATTCAATCTATACAGGGTTTGTGAGGTGGCAGAAGGCTCTTATGCGCTAATTATCGAAAAGGAAGTATTTGACTGCGTTGGTTATCTTCATCTGTCGATTTCAAACGCGTATCGGCTAATATGGCTCGAGTCCGCCTTGCAGCTGCTGCTTCAAATCGAATATCTTTTCCAAAGTTTCTACGTCTCCGGAACCGTCGATTTTTGGCGATACCTTGTAAGCGTTTTTAAGCCTCGCGTTCCATTTCACGCAGGTTTCGGTTGCGCCCCATTTCCGGTAGAGCTCGTTAATATCCTCGCATTCGTAAAACAGTATGGAGAAATTCTTGTACCGGTAAATAAGGAGCTCCTCTGCGCCCGCCTCCCTCAATCCTTTCAGCGTTTCAGGCCAGGGGTTCTTGTGTAATGCGACATAATCGTCGATTTGATCTTCATTGATCTCAATAATGAAGCAATATCTCTTTTTCATCAACATCGTCTCCTTGCTCTCTCCTTTGCCGATTCGTCCGGCGAAGGAATTATTTGAGGAGCGTTTCTCGAATGACCTGGGCCATCTTGCATGGATCGCCTTCCTCGATCAGTTCGCCCATATTTTTGAAGCCGATCCTGTCGATGGCCGCATCGTATTTCTGCATGTTTAATACGCTTTGCCTGGTTGCTTCGTACTGGTCTTCCCTGTACGGAAAGATATCGACGGATACGAAGCCATCGTATTCGACCTTCCGCAACGAATAGAACATCTCGACATACTCCGTGAGGCGCAATGACCCCACAACCATGTCATCGTCCCACAGATTGTAGTTGTCGTTTGCGTGCATCATGAACAGCCTGCCATACCTGGCGGCGATCTCGATGTTCTGCGCGACATTTTGCTGGGACTGGAATACGTGCCCCGTATCGATGGTCACACCCACGTTCGACCTGTCGATTTCCATGCACATCATCAAAGCCGTCATGGTCGTATCGACGAGAGACCTATTTCTCGGCTCGCGGATCTTTCCTTCCAGCGTGAGCCTTATTTTCGGATTGTATTCCGCCAGTTCCCTGACGTTTTTGATCAGATAATCCCATTGCTTAGAATAGTCTGTCTGCAAGGGGTAATCAAAGCCGTCCTGCCCAAGCCAGAGGTTGACGCTCGGGTTGCCCACGAGCTTTGAGTTAAAATCGATATTCTGCTTTATGAGTTGCATCGCCTGCCTGCGGATCTCGGGATCGGCCGCCGATATGGAGCCTTTCTGCCATCGTCTTTCCCCGAATACCAACGGCAGGACCGATGATGCTTCCAGGCCTGATCTGGTCAATATTTCATTCACGGTATCAGGGTCTGAAAGCGGCCCCGTCGGCGACTGGTACAGGTCGGCGCCCTGGAGGACCTGCATCTTCTCAAGGCTTTTAATGACGTCGGGAAACTCGACATTGTCGACGGCCGGATCCTTGTAACCGCATTTCATGAACCGGTCGCAGGTTTGGCCCAAAGAGCCGATGATGGCACTATATTTAATCTTGCCCATTTTCTTTACTCCCAATTCCTTGTCAAAGCGTGAGATCGATCAATATCTCGATGCCTTCCCCCCTGCGCAGTATTTCGATGGCTTCCCGCGTCTTTTCCAAGGGGAGCGTATGCGTGATTAACGGCCGGAGGTTCAGCTCGCCGCTTTCGAGTATCTTCACTGCCTTGGGGAAGGATTCGTTCGCCAGCCATGTGCCGAGCACGGTGACTTCCTTATTGGTGATCTGATGCTGTTCCACGGCTGGTTTGGCTTTTGCGTTGAATCCGAACAATAATACGGCGCCCCCTTTTCTCACCGCTTTGACCCCCTCCCATACCTGGGAGCCAACTACGTCGACTGAATAATCCACGCCGATTCTAGTTTTTTCTAACACATACGCAGTGACGTCTTCCTTGGTAGGATCCACGACATGATCAGCGCCGCACTTGACGGCATATTCGCGTCTCAGGGCAACCGGCTCCGACACAATGACCGGATGAGCGCCGCGGGCTTTCAGCATATGCACGAATAAAAGCCCTATCGGTCCGGCTCCGAAGACAAGCACGCTGTCGGAGGGGCTCATGGGAATCCTGCTCAATGCGTGCACAACGCAGGCCAGGGGCTCCGCGAATGCCGCTATCTCGGAAGGCAGGTTGTCCGCGATCTTGTGGGCGACCTTTTCCGAAACCCGCACATATTCGGCGAAACCGCCGTCCGCGCCGATACCCATCGGTATTATATTTTCGCACAGGTTCGGCAGGTTGAGCTGGCAATGCGCGCACACACCGCAGTAGTCGTTCGGGTTTGTGACGACCCTGTCCCCGACCTTCAATTTCTTGACGCCTTCTCCCACCGCGGCGACCTTCCCGACCAGTTCATGGCCGAGTATCGTCCCGGGCTTTGCGATATAACCGGGTGGCACGGACATGATGTGAACATCCGTACCGCATATGGAGCACATCTCAAGCTCCACGATCAGATCATCGGTCTTTGCTATACGCGGTGTATCCACCTCTTTGATGCTCAACACACCGTTCCCTTCAAACACGGCCGCTTGCATCTTATTCTTCATAATAGTTGAATACCTCTGTTTTTTACTTTTTCCTCATTGACAGATGTGCGACGCTAGCGGGGTCTCTTTGAAACCACGCAGGCACACCTTTCATCTTGATAGCACGCCCATGCGCTTCGGCTGGTCATATGATAACAGATATGTGTGGGGAGCGTGACCGCCTCGGCAGCCCTCACCCATCCTATTGCATAGCTAACCCCTGCGTCAAAGCCCGGTCTTCATCCACTGTCCTTTTTTCGCTGAGGCAAGGATCGTGTCGCAGACCATTTGAGTGCGTAGCCCTTCGGAGAAGTCAGGGACCCGCTTTTTTCCGTCACCGAGGTCCATAAGGAAGTCAGCGGCGGCATGTACGAAGGTGTGCTCGTAGCCAATCCCCATCCCGGGTACCCACCAGTGGTCCATATAGGGCTGATTTGAATCCCAGACCGATATCGTCTTCCACCCGCGGGTCCTGCTTTCGTCCTTGTGGTTGTAGAACTGCAACTCATGCGGGGTCTCCGCGTCGAAGGCGAGCGACCCGAACTCTCCGTTGATCTCGAAGGCGTTTGCGTTCTTCCGACCGCGGGCATATCGTGTCGCCTCGAAGGTGCCGATCGACCCGTTCGCGAAACGCACCATGCACTGGCTCGCATCGTCGATTTCCACCTTCACGATCTTCGATGAATCCGCCTGAGTCTTCCGCTCCTTGATGAAAGTTTCCGTTAGCGCGGACAGCTCCACGATCGGGCCGTTGAGCCACATGGCGACGTCCAAAGCGTGCGCGAGCAGGTCTCCGGTCACCCCGCTGCCGGCAGCCTTTGAATCGAGGCGCCAGAAGGTATGGCCTCCGAGGGGAGCGTCGCTGCTTATGGTCCAATCTTGCAGATATGTCGCCCGGTAGTGAAATACGCGGCCGAGGGCGCCGCCGTCTATCATCTGTTTCGCGAGAGTCACCGAAGGGAAGCGCCTCTGATTGAACCAGATCATGGTTTTCTTCCCGCTCTTTTCTGCCGCTTCGACCATCTGCGCTCCCTGCTCCACGTTCAATGCGAGGGGTTTCTCGGTGGTAGCCATCTTGCCCGCCGCGAGTGCGGCAACGGCGATGTCGCGATGAAGGGAGTTAGGCACGCAGATGTCGATGAGATCGATATCCTTCCTGTCCAAAAGCCTCCGCCAGTCGGTCTCCGTCTCCTGCCAGGGCCATCGGCCGGCGAAGTCCTTCACGGCCCTCCCCTTATCCCTCGAGCCGCAGACGACTTTCATGCCCGCCGTGTAGTCAAGGTCGAAGAAGCTATTGACCTTCGAGTAGGCGTTCGAGTGCATCCTGCCCATGAAACCGTAGCCGATCATCGCGATATTCAGCTTTTTCTGCATGTCTATCTCCCCCTTAAAATGAACCGCTCCTGAAAAGGAGCGGCATGTGATATTGGAAGCGGCTACGTTTACTCGAGATACTTATCCACGTTCGTTATGTCAACCATCTCGCCAGGGACGAGCGTTTCTTTGGGAAAGTCGGTTCTTCCTTCGAAGATCTTCGCCATCATTTCCGTTCCTTCCTGGCCCATCAGGTAGGGTTGCTGGCGCGCAGTTGCGGTGATCTCGCCTGCCTTGATAGCTCGATACACTGACTGGTCGCCGTCGAAGCCTACGATGATCAGCTTGTCGAGGAGACCGAGGGTTTTTGCCGCCTGCTTCGCAGCGAGCGCTCCTGGATCCCAGCATGAGAAGATCGCCGATATGTTGGGATCGTGTTGCAGCTCATCCTGTGCGAATTGCATGGCCTTGGCAGTATCCCAATCAGTGGGCCGTACAATGACCTTCATGCCTGCGGCCTCGCATGTATCCTTCACACCTTTCAGTCTCTTGTCCCCGTTCGGGTGGCCGATCTGTCCTCCCAATAAAAGCAGGTCGCCTTTCGCTTGTGTTTTTTCCACGATGTAGCGCCCCGCCCCTTGTGCAGCGGCCAGATTGTCAGTTCCGAAGAATGCTACGGCAGCCGGATGATCAACTGGAGCGTCGATGACGATGATGGGGATCCCCTTCTTCATTGCCATATCGAAGGTGTTCCCCAGAGCTCGCGCATCGATTGGTGACATGACGATCCCATCGACACCCTTTATGATCGCATTATCAAGCCCCTGCACCTGGAGCTCGGGCTTCGACTCTGCCGGGGAGACATTTAAGAACTCAAACCCCAACTCATTGCACTTATCCTCAACGCCCTTGCCCAGCGCAATGAAGAACGGAAGAGTTTGAGCAAAGCCGGTGTACGCAATGACCTTCTTTTTTCCTTCAGCCTCGGAACCTTCCTTCCCGCCAGCCGCGAATGCGAGCGAACAGACGAAGAGGCTGCACACCATAAGAACAAGGATAATACTACCGAATCTTTTCATTTCACTCTCCTCTCTTAATCTAAAAAAAAAATTTACAATCCAGCAACGCCGGATATCTTCTTACCCTTAACTAATCTGATTTCCTCCGAAGTGTGTCTGTCATAACCGCGAGGATTATAACAATGCCGATCGTGATTCGCTGCCAAAAGGATCCTAAGCCGATGTGTATGAGACCAGTCTCCAGACTTTTAATGATGAGGACTCCTATAACGGTTCTCCATATGCCGCCGGTACCGCCGAAAAGACTGGTGCCGCCTATGATAACAGCCGCGATCGACTGCAGCTCCCAACCGTCCCCTGTGTTCGGAGTAGCCAGATCGAACTTAGCCGTGTATATCACTCCTGCAAGTCCCGCAAGAAATCCGCCGATGATATAATAGATAACTTGGTTTCTCTTAACCTTGACGCCGGACAACCGTGAGACCTGGATGCTGCCCCCAATCGCGTACGCATTAAAACCAAGACGCGTTTTCGACAGGATAAAATAGATGAAGAGCACACACACGGTAAGAATGATTCCAGGCCATGTTAGTCCAGTGCCCAACATAGTGAAGACTTCTGGGAATATGGACATATCTTTGCCGGCGCCGATGATAAGGGACGCCCCCTTTGCGATCATCATCATACCCATAGTGGCTATGAAAGCCGGTGCGCCCGTAGTGACGATCACCACTCCATTGACCAGGCCGCACAAGGTTCCGACGGCAGCGCCAACCAGGATTGCGAGCGGGATAGGCAGCTTATTCATCAAAACCGTTCCCACGAGTACGGTAGAAATCGCCATAACCGAACCCACCGATAGGTCCAAGCCTCCCGAAATGAGTACGATGGTCGTACCGCATGCGACGATTCCAAGTATCGCCGAATGTTGAAGGATGGCAGAGTATGTTTGAATGTTACGATAGGACGGCGACCAGATTGAAAATACGAGAAGGATCGTGCCCAGAGCCATGAGCGGCGGGATACCCGCTCTTCTCAGGATTGGATCTTTTTCTCTTAACCGTTGTGCCGTCAAAACATTCTCCCGTTGTTATTTGTGTGATCGTCGATTTCCGTCCGCGCAATCACTTGTCTGCACTTATTTTTTCTCCGATAGCAACGCGTAGGATATCTTCCTCAGTGGCTTCACCCTGTGCGAATTCTCTGTAAATGGCCCCCCTATGGAGCACAATCACCCGGTTGCCCAACATCAGCGCTTCCTGATAGTCGGATGTGAAGACAATGATGCTTATATTTTCATGGAGCAATTCCTCAAATATATTGTAAACTTCACCCCTTCCCTTGATGTCGATGCCCCTTGTCGGTTCGTCTACCAGGAGCACTTTGCACGCCGTGCCTAGCCATTTCGCGAGAACAACCTTCTGCTGGTTTCCACCTGACAGCTGGCGAACGAGAACGTTCCTGTCTCTTGCCTTGATACGAAGCCTCTCCATGAGGACATCGATCTCCTCCCTCACCTCCTTGTACTTCACAAGGCCCAACCGACTGAGGCGGTTGATATTCGGGAGAGCATAGTTACTCTGGATTGTATGTGAGAGAATGAAGCCTTCGGTTTTACGGTTCTCGGTGATGTATGCGATGCCATTTTGGATTCCTTCGGAGGGACTCGTGTTGCAGACCTGCTTCCCATCGATGGCGATCGTGCCGGAGTCCGGTCGATCAATCCCTGCGATTACCCTGGCCAATTCCGTCTTACCACTTCCCATAAGTCCTGTCACCGCTAACAGTTCTCCCTTGCGCACGGAAAAGGAGATGTCCTTGAGAAGAGGCTCTTTCACTAAGTGTGAAACATGTAACGCATCATTATCATCTTTCGGCACAGTAAATGTTGGGTATTGATAACCTATTTTCCCTCCGGTCATCTTCTCGATGATTTCGTCAAGGGATATCTCTGAGATTAAATACGTTCCTACCTTTCTCCCATCGCGAAGAACCGTTACCCGATCTCCGAGCTGGTGGACCTCGGCGTAACGGTGGGAGATGTAGATGAATCCGATGTTATGTTCTTTCTTCAACATGTGAATTATGTTGAATAACTCCTGGCGGGCTTTGTCCTCCAACACGTCCGTCGGTTCGTCGAGGACGAGCACCGAGATATCCGCAACGAGGGCCTTTGCGATCTCGACCATTTTCTGTTGAGTAACGCTCAGCCTGTCTACGCAGTCGAAGGGATTGAGATCGATATGAAAACGAGCCAGGTACTCTTGGGCGAGAGAATACAGTTTCTTTTTGTTTATAATGCCGAGCGCCCCAATATATGTCGGCTCTAGACCGAGGAACATGTTGCGAGCTACGTCTAACTCTTCGACGAGGTTTGACTCCTGGTAGATGAAGCGGAGGTTGCGGTTCAGAGCGTCGCGTGGGGAGGAAATGTCGACCTTCTGCCCTTTGATGATGATTTCCCCCTCGTCGCAGGCATAGGCTCCCCCTAAGACCTTGATGAGGGTGCTTTTTCCTGCGCCATTCTCGCCGAGCAGCATATGCACTTCCCCAGCTTGCAACTCAAAATCCACATGATCGAGCGCGAGAACGCCAGGAAACCGTTTCACAATTCCCTTCATTTGCACCAAGCACTCGTTCTTCGATTTTCCAGAAAGTGTATTATGAGGAAAGGGTTCGTTGTATGGAGTGTCTTTGTTATTCATATGCTCATTTTATGAATATTTGCTCATGCGTGTACTATATCAGACTATATTTACTATGTCAATAAAAAAAAATGAAATTTACAGGAAAAGAAGCGAGCAGGTTCCCGCGCGGGTAAAAGCCGCAAAGGATTTGAAGATATCTCTGTTGTTTCGGTATAAGGTTGTTTTATACGTTTCCGAATCGTCTTTTCTATTGAGAGAGATTTTTACGCTGCCGGCTTAATACCATACTCCCGTGTATATCTTGCGAATTTAATCCTATACAGGATAAGGTCTGATTCAATTTCGGTTGAGATCGTTGTTTGCATACATGAGATCACTCCTTGTGTATTGTTATTGGATTTTCTGTGCTACCTGATTTCGTTGATTTCATGTAACGCATGGGGACTTTCTCTGTATAAATTATATATGTTTTTATTTTTTTATTGACAGTATCAAATGTGTCTGATACAGTAAATGCATGAGCAATTATTTAATAACTGAGCATATATACAGTTCAAAAATGGATTCTAATAATTGTCTCACCGATTCCCCCGGATACCTGTGTTCGCTAACTAACTTATTTTTCTTCTTCCTTATGAGTTGTATAAACTACGCGGCGGGACTAATGTCGTGCATGGATTTAACCATATGCGAGACAAAGAGAAATGAGGCTTTTTTATTGCCCTCCAGCATCAAGAAGCGGAGGATTCGATTTCTCTGCTGTGCAATTTGGGAAGCGGATACAGTGCTATCGGGAGTAATATTGGGATTTCACAAAATAAAAGGTTTGGAAGGAAGTTCTTAATAAAACTTATCATATCATTGTGACCGGTCTTTGATGCGGTGAGTGCGATAAGTAGAACGATGATGAGTAATAATATAGAAAGGAGGTGGTACATCGGAATTTGTAGAAACGAAAGTCGATTAGTATAGAAACAAAAAACACTATTTTAAGAGGAGGAGGTATGAAAAAGCTACTTTTAATAACAATGATTGTTCTACTCACAGGGGTGTCTTCGCTATTCGCCCAGATGAAGGGTGAGGCCTACTGGACAAAAGGGCTGTCCGTTACTACCGGCGGCGAAACAAAACAGTATCCGGCCAAGAAAGGACCGTATCGGATCGCAGTTGTGAATGGTTTTGCAGGCAATATGTGGAGACTGCAAACTCTGCAAACTGTTAAAGCCTATGCGGCAAAGCCGGAAATCAAGCCGGAAATAAAGAAATTGAGAGTCGTAAGCGTTGGGAACGATGTTGCAGACCAGATTGCTGCGATTGACAATTTTATCGCTGCTGGGTACGATGCGATCCTCTTCATCGCGATCAATCCAACAGCATTCGATGGCGTGATAAAGCGGGCAGCAAGGGCGGGCACGATTCTGGTTCCTTTTGACAATGTCCTTGATACTACTGCTGTTGTACAAGTATTTCAGGACAATGTAGGGCTTGGGAGGTATTGGGCAGAGTCCCTGATGAATCATTTGCCGAAAAAAGAAGGGACACTTCTTGAAGTACGTGGCGTGCTTGGGTATAAAGCTGATCTGGACAGGCATAATGGTGCGAGGGACTACTTGAAAAAATTTCCCAAGATCAAGGTTATCGAAGTCGTTGGACAATGGGACACGGGTACGACCCAGAAAGTAGTAGCGGATGCCATCGCGACTTATGGAAAATTCGATGGCTTCTGGTGTCAGTACGGTACTGTTGGGGTCATTAATGCAATGATGGACGCAAAGCATCCTATTGTGCCCGTTGCAGGCGATCAGGAAAATGGCGTTCTCGAGCTCTTGGCGAAATACAAAATCCCCGGTGGCACAGCGGGAATATCTCCAAGCATCTCTGCTGCTGCGTTGAAAGCGGCGATTGCGTTATGTAAAGGATACAAAGTACCCGTAAACTGCATCACGCCAACACCTCGTCCAATTGATAATGCGGACTTGAAAGCGGGGGTCAACTACTTTCCAGATCTTCCCCCAAATTTCACATGTACGGTTAGCTTTCCTGATGCGGACATAATTTTTACACCTCAGGATATCCTGGGGCAGACGGCAGGGAATCAATAGACCCAGTGTACTCGTTTGTTTGAAAAGCAACTGTTGCGCCCTATGTATCCCTGTGGGTGGAGATGCGTGGGGCGCACATTTAGTGTGTATAGTGATTGCCAGACCAAGAAAAGGAGTTGAGTGTGGAAGGTAATAGCTTGGTTCTAGAGACAAAAAGGATCAGCAAGCATTTCGGGGCTGTTGAGGCATTGAAGGATGTCGACCTCAAGTGTTATACGCACTCGATCCATGTAATAGTTGGCGAGAATGGAGCAGGAAAAAGCACTCTTATTAAAATCATCGCGGGGGTCATACAGCCGAATGCAGGAAGTATATTCTACAACAATAAGTCCGTGCGATTTTTCTCTCCAATTGATGCGCTTAATTCATCGATTGTCAGCGTTTTTCAGGAGTTGTCGATTATCCCTGATTTGACGGTAGCTGAAAATATCTGCATTGTCTCCAAAAGAAAGCATTTCACGAGCACGAAACAACAACGCATACGAGCAGAAGAAATCTTTGCTCGAATGAAATGTGAAGATATAGATCCCCGAGAGCTTTGTTCCAATCTCTCTTTATCGAGCTTACAGCTCGTTGAGATTGCAAAAGCATTGAATATGAGGCCACGCATTCTCATTTTGGACGAAGCGACGTCAGCTTTGACAGGCGCGAATTCAGAAAAGATTTTCCTCCTATTGAAAGATCTTCGCGAAGAAGGGGTTTCAATGCTTTATATAACTCATCACCTGCGGGAGATCGAAATAATCGCCGATACGTGTTCAGTCTTCCGTAACGGGGGACGGGTTGATACTTTCAAGCAGGGAGACAAGAACCAGGCAGAAATTGTGAAGATGATGATCGGACGTCCTCTCTCGAAGATGTTTCCGGAAAAACGCAAGGAAAAACTCTTTGAAAATGAAGCAGTTTTGCAGGTGGAGCATCTCGAATGGTATGAAAGGCTTCGAGATATTTCGTTAACGGTCAACAAGGGAGAAATTGTCGGCATAGGCGGCCTTGCTGGACAAGGCCAGGTCGATCTCCTTTATTCTCTCTTTGGAGTGCTGAAGAACGTGAAAGGGAACATGCACTTGATGGGGGAAAAGATATCTATGAGAAGTCCTTCCGCTATAATAAAAAATAGAAAAAGCATAGTAATGATCCCGGAGGATAGAAAGAGAGAGGGATTGTTTCTTACCATGTCAATTCTGAAGAATATTTCCATAGCAGCCTTGGGCCATATATCGAAAGGAATGCTGGTTGAAAGGCACAAAGAGCTGGAAAAAGTGAACAAGATGGTGAACGCACTGCGTATTCGAATTGGATCGGTCAACGATACAATAGAGAGTCTTTCTGGTGGAAATCAACAAAAGGTTGTCTTGGCTAAGTGGTTGATGCTCGACGCCAAGTGCATCCTACTAATGGACCCTACTCGAGGCATAGATGTGGGAACCAAGCAGGAAATCTACGTATTGCTTCGCAACTTGGCGGATAATGGAACATCGATCCTGTTCTATTCATCCGATTATGATGAGCTTATCGGTCTTTGTGATCGCGTTTTAATCATGTACAAGGGAGAGATCGTGAGAATACTCATCGGTGACGAAATAACCGATCAGAATATTCTTACTGCATCCTTGAACCTGAAACCGAAATCCGTTGATATAGGAGTGGCTGAATCGATATGAAAGCGGACAAAAAGAGCGCCAAATTATCTGATTTCCATTTCTTCGTTAAACAGAGCTATCGCCCCATTCTTGCATTTTTTATACTTGTTTTATTATTTATTGTTTTCCTGATTGTATTTCCTGGAAAATTATCCTCTTACATTTTTACCGCATGGGCAAACCAAGGGGCGGGTCTCGCCTATGCTTCCGTTGGTCAGACTATGGTTGTATTGACTTCAGGCATAGACATGTCAGTCGGTAGTGTATTGGCTCTTTCCACATGTCTGTCTTCAGTATTCCTGAATGGAAACGTTTGGCAGATACTGGTTGGCTTGCTTTTCGTTATATGCGTGGGATTGGGTTGTGGACTATTTAATGGGTGTATCATTGCATACGGAAAGATTCAGCCAATAATCGCTACTATCGCTACAAGCGCGGTGTATTATGGTATCGCCTTGTTCCTACGTCCCACGCCCGGAGGTTCGGTCAATGAAGGGCTCAGTGAGGCATTGACCTATGACATTTTTTCTGTTCCCACTTCTCTCATTGTTTTGCTTGGAATAGTTATTGTCTTTTGGACAATTGTGAGAAAGACAAGACTCGGTACTGGGATTTATGCGATTGGTTCGTCTGGAAGGTCAGCCTTTATGTCGGGTGTAAAAGTCAAACGCGTCAAAGTCGCAGTGTATGTTTTTTCCGGGCTATTTGCTTCTCTCGGCGGCTTGTTCTTAGCCCTTCAAACGCTGAGTGGAGATGCCTCTGTAGGCCTGAGTTACACAATGAACTCTATAGCTGCGGTCGTAATTGGGGGCACGACTTTATCTGGTGGCGTTGGAGGGGTATATGGGTCCATCATTGGCACATACTTATTGAGAACCCTTAGAAGCATAATGTTCTTTGCTGGAATTGCTCCTATGGCCCAACCATTATTTGAAGGGATAGTTCTTATGGTCGCTATTTCCTTCGGGTCCTTACAGCTTTTGAACACCAGAAGTAAAATCGAGATATTCAGGTGAAAGTAGATGATAAAACTTCGTAACCCAATAGTAATTTCGTTCATCGGTGTCGTTGTTATTCTCATGATTGGGAGTATTTTTTTCCGTCAGATGATGTCGATAAACTATTTGCTCCAGCAGCTTAAAATGGCGTCATTCCTTGGGATTGCGGCAACAGGCGCAATGTTAGTCATCCTTCTCGGACAAATCGACTTATCTTTGCCTTGGACACTCACTGCAGCTGCTATTATTTCGTGTGCCATGAGTGAAAAAGGAATAGTTGTTTCCATTGGTGCCGGGCTCTTGGTTGGTATTGCTGACGGTCTGATTAATGGTGTGGGCGTCGCGTTATTACGGCTTCCTTCAATGATCTGGACGCTGGCGATGAATTTTATTTTCCTCGGTATTTCCGTTTTTATCACTGGAGGATTCATGCCTCAGGGACATCCCGTGCAACTGATCAAAACATTAGGGATTGGAAACACTTTCGGTATTCCAAATGTCGTGCTTTTTTGGTGTGTCGTATCTGTAGTAGTAATGCTTATGCTAAATAGAATGAAGCTTGGCCGGTATATCTATGCTGTAGGAACAAACGAAAAAGTCGCTTTTCTTTCTGGAATAAACACGAACAGAATCATCATAGGTCTTTTTGTAATTTCTGGTGTTTCAAGTGCTTTGACAGGTATATTGCTTTCGGGCTACTCGAATCAGGCCTTTCAGGCAATGGGTGAGCCGTACCTAATACCAGTTCTTGCTGCCGTAGTTATCGGAGGCACGAGCATGGGCGGCGGCAGGGGTTCTTATATAGGCACTATATCAGGTGTGATTTTCATAACATTTCTCAGCAGTCTTTTATCGGTTATGCAAATCCCCGAGGCAGGGAGGCAGATCATTTATGGCATTATCATTATTCTAATGCTTTTCACGTATCCAAGAATAGGTGAAGAAGGATGAAACGGGAAATGCGCAGTGCACGATGACGATCGGCTTTCCGTTCAAGAGCCCGTTTAACGGCGCCGACCTTCTACCAGACAATCGTCAAGAGCCTTGTTCCACTCCTTGCGGTCTGGTTCGGAATGTCCTGCAAGCAGGACGGGATTCCGTGCGGGGTATTCGCGCCGCCCCGTTAATGATTGAAAACTTGGCAAAGGAGGATGCGATGAAGAAGAAAGTCAAGGTCGGTATTCTCACTTTCGGGGACGGACGAGAGTTCCTGAAGAAGGATCTGGAGCCGATCAATGCGAAGTTTCAGAAGAAGTTGAAGGATGTCCTGGTGAGCGATGGCTTCGATGTAGTTGCAGGCGAGGAGGTCATCTGGAACAATCCCCTGGCCGTCAAGCATGGAAGGATGATGCAGAACGTTGGCGTTGATTGTGTCGTATTCAACTACTGTGTCTGGGCGTGGCCGGGCTTTGCGCGCGTGGCGGCGCAGTTCTGCCCCAAGCCGCTCGTACTCTATGCCAACATTAATCCCGGCTACCCGGCGATGGTGGGCATGCTGGCCAACGCCGGCTCCCTCGATCAGATCGGGATTCCCTTCCACAAGATCTTCGGAGAACTGACGGATAAGGAGATTTACGCCAGGCTGAAAGCATCGATCCTCGGCATTTCGGCGTTTAACCGGCTGCGAGGGCTTACATACGTACACGTGGGCGGGCGCTCGCTGTGCATCGACACGGCGGTCGCCGATCCAGCGCTGTGGATGGAGAAGTTCGGGGTGGACGTCGACCATGTCGATCAGATGGAGCTGGTGCGGCGCGCGGAAATTGAGCTTACCAACCCAGCGAAGGTCAACAAGGCGTTGGACTACTTAAAAAAGCATGTCAGGAAGATCCACTGGACTGCTCCGGACGCGAAGATGAGGCTGACCGAGGATCTCGCAAAGCGCGCCATCGCCCTCTACTACGGAATGACAAGTCTTTGCGGGGAGTTCGGCTACGACTTCTGCGGCATCAAGGGTCAGCGCGAGCTGACTGAGCACTACGTGACCTCCGACATCGCGGAGGCATTTCTCAATGACTACTATGGCCCCGATGGCATTCCGCATGACCCTCTGATCTGCTCCACCGAAGCGGACATGGACGCGGCCATGACGATGAAAATCTTCGAGCTTATTTCCGGGCAGCCGGTGCTATTCGCCGACATTCGAAGCTACTACCCGGATCGAGATGTATGGGACCTCTGCAACTCCGGCACTCATGCGACCTATTTCGCGGGAAAGAGCAAGGACCCTGCCGTGAACCTGAAGAACGTCGAGTTCAGACCACAGGGGTTTTACTTTCCAGCCGGGGGCCCGTCAGTATACCACATCGCAAAGCCGGGCGAGGTCACACTTGCGCGGCTTACACGCAGCGGCGCAACGACGCACTACAAGCTTGTTGCCGTTCATGGACAATTCGTCACTTTTGGGGATGCAGAGGACGAGAAACTCGCTGCGATCGAACAGGACAACTGGCCGCATGCATTCGCGAAATACGATTGCGACCTGGAGACGTTCATCCAGGCGATGAACTGCAACCACATCCACGGCACGTACGGCAACTGGCTTGGGGCGCTGAAGGTGTTCTGCGATGCCGCAGGAATTGAGTTCGTGAACCTATCTAATTAGAAGGAGTGAGGGCGGCCGCCTCGGCAGTCGCGCGATTCATACTTGAACGAGGTGAGGATATGCTGAAAGGAATTCCTTCGATTCTTTCACCTGAGCTTCTGGCCACACTTATGGCCATGGGGCACGGTGATCAGCTTGTCATCGCCGACGGGAATTTCCCATCGGCGAGCTTGGCTCGCCGGCTGCTGCGGGCTGACGGGCATGATATACCCGCCCTGCTCAAGGCGATCCTGTGCTTTTTTCCCCTCGATACTTTCCAGCCGAAGGCCGTTACGCTCATGGCGGTCGTGCCTGGCGATACTTCCCGGACTGACATCTGTGAGGAGTATCGCCGCATCATCAAGTGCAAGGATCCGTCGTTCGGCGACTTCGAGCTTGTCGAGAGGTTCGCGTTCTACAAGAGGGCACGTTCGGCCTACGCGATACTCGCCACTGGCGAACAGGCGCTGTATGCGAACATCATTCTCACCAAGGGGATCGTGAAGCCAGAGTTCCTGGAGGGCGTATGAAAAAGCGGCGAACTCCCGCGATCGGTCGACACTTGGAAGACACCGATGAAGACCTCATCACCCGGATTGCCTGGTTGTACTACAAGGAGAAGTTGACCCAGCAGCAGATTGCCGAGCGCATCTTACTATCGCGCCAAAAGGTGCAGCGCCTTCTGGAAAAGGCGCGCGATCTGGAGATCATTCAATTCAACCTCAAGCATCCATTCGTGAACCTCATGAGTGTTGAGATCGAGATTCGCCAACGCTACGGATTGAAGGACGCCGTTGTGACTCCAACCGGCACCTCGGACCCCGACATACAAGACCGGTCCCTCGGGATCGCCGGTGCAACCTATCTGGCGCGCAGGCTTGGAGCCATGGATACATGCACGCTGGGGATCGGCTGGGGAAACACGACCGCATCCATGGCGGGCTACTTCGAACCCCAGATGGTGAACAACCGCATCGAGATCGTTTCTCTGATGGGCAACCTGATGTTGAACGTGTCGATGAATCCCTACATCATGGCCGAGAACATAGCGAGGAAGCTGGGTGCCTCGTGCTACAACATATGGGCTCCTGCTATAGCGCAGACGCGTGAACGGGCTAAAGTGTTCAAGTCGGAACCCTGGATCAAGGAAGTTCTGGATATTGGGTGTCGGTCAGATATCATCCTGATCTCAATCGGACAAGCCTCGGAGTCGGCGACCCTTTTCAAGATGGGATATCTCAGCCAGGCGGACCTTCAGCGGCTGATCGGAAAGGGGGCAGTTGGAGATATTCTGTGCCGCTACTTCAATGCAGATGGAGAGTTCATCAAAGACGACGTGCATGATCGAGTTATCGGGGTGCCCAAGGAGGTGTTCGACGACGATCGGAAGCTTATCATCGGGGTGGCGGGTGGCGCCACAAAGGTAGTTGCAATACGGGCGGCTCTGCTGAAGAAGTACATCAATGTATTGATCACAGACGAGAGCACGGCTGTTGAGCTTCTGCGTACGGGGGACGGGCGCAGGTAGGGGAATCCGGCGGTACATCGCCCTCGGACTGGCCGATGCAAGAGGCGGTGTGTTTTTTACGGCGCTCTGTTTGGGATCGAGGAGATGGAATAAGTCATCTTTTTGATGAGGGATTCTTGGCATCCAGGAAGACAATCGATATATTGGTGAGCAATTATTCATTAATCGAGAAAATGAAAAGTTAATGTGCAAGGAAGAGTATTTATCATTTAGCAGAAGGAGCTGGTAGAAAGGATCACGGAGGAAGCGGCTGCATGCATGCAGGCGGTGTTGGATTTGATTGTTCATGTATCGCCGTTTTTCGAAGTGTCTTATGCGTTTTTTACAGTTGGGGTGAATACCACTTGTTAGGAAGGGGGACTTAGGCGTCCTATTTAGGGCAGCCAGAAGGGCGGGGGCAAATATTCATCGCGGAGACGAACCATGGCGAAGAAACATTTTCTGATCTTCGATTTCGGCGCAAGCGGTGGGCGGGCAACGGTCGCCGCCTTCGACGGAGCGCGCGTGGAAATGGACGTGACCTACCGCTTTGAGAACAGGCCGGTCATCGCGGCAGGCACGCTGTACTGGGACATCCTGCGTCTGTTCTCCGAGTTGAAGCTAGGTCTTCAGGCATCATTGAAAAAGTATCCACACATTGTTTCAGTCGCCATAGATACCTGGGGGTGCGATTTCGGCTTTATCGATCACAATGGCAGGCTCCTGGGCAATCCCGTCACTTACAGGGACAAGTCCCGTCACGAGCGATCCCCCCTTATGTACCAGATACTTCCGCGCAAGGAACTTTTCTGCCTCTGCGCCGGATCGACAATTGAGATTATGGGAATCTACCAGTTGTTTTCCTTCAAATGCGATAATGCGCCTGAGTTGCGCGAGGGCCACCGCCTCCTGATGATTCCCGATATTCTCAACTACCTTCTTACCGGTCGTGCCTGCAATGAGTACAGCGATGCGACAATGGCGCTCGTTTGCGACCAGAATAAAAGGACGTGGGAGAAGCGGATCCTGGCCCGATTGGGCATTACAGACTCCTTCCTTGGCGATATCGTCATGCCTGGCGACATGATAGGCCCCATTCAAACGCAGATATGCGAGGAACTGGCGAGCACGCCCCTGCCAGTTATCGCCCCTGCAACGCATGACACGGCCTCCGCAGTGACGGGGATCCCCGTGGTCGAGAGCGCCAAACATTGGGCATTTATCTCTACGGGGACGTGGTCGATCTCGGGAATGGAAACCCCGCAGCCTATCGTCACGGACGCGGTCTTCGAGTCTGGCTATGGGAACAATGCGATCGCGGACGGTCGCAACATGCTCGTGAACTACATCACGGGACTGTGGATCATCCAGCAGTGTAGGCAGAAATGGATAGCGGACGCGGGCGCCGACATCCCCTGGGACGAGATCGTGCGCCGCTCGGAGAGTGCCGGCCCCGCGAGAGCCTACATCAACGTCGACGACGCGGCGTTTGCCCAGCCCAATTCTGATATGCCTGGTGCCATCGTCGCCTATTGCGAAAGCAAGGGGCAGCGTCTGGAGGCTTCGATCGGAGCCGTGTCCCGATGCGTTTACGAGAGCCTCGTGCTGAAGTATCGTGAGAATCTCGAGGTCCTCGAGATTCTCACGGGCAAGAGGCTGGATCTCCTGCACCTCATGGGCGGCGGCATCCAGAATCACACCCTCTGTCAGTGGACTGCGAATGCAATGGGCATTCCCGTGATTGCAGGGCCGACAGAAACAACCTCCGTTGGCAACCTCCTCATGCAGTTGAAGTGCATGAAAGAAATCTCGACGCTGGAACAGGGGCGGGAAATTTCGCTGCGCTCTTCGGAGGTGGCGCGGTACGAGCCTCGATCGCGGGCCATGTGGGACGAGGCGATCGGCAAGTACAAAGAGCTTTTTACGTGATAGGCGGCGGAAATGGAACAGGAAACAACGCGGTATCCGAGAATCCACCTCACGATGGACAATTCGTTCGCGGCCAAGAGGTGGACAACGCCTGACGAATGGGCTCGTATCATCCGGGATTTGGGCATCACTTGTATCGAGGCGAGCGCTGACACCGAGGCAGATCCCTTCTACTGCGGGGCTGAATATCTGGATGAATGGATCAATCATGTCCGGGAGGCATCACAGGCGTACGTCGTGCGGGTCGTGAACTTCTACACCGGGTATACGACGTATCGCACGCTCGGGCTGGCACACCCAGACGCTCGCATCCGTGATCGGATCGTAAACAAGTGGCTGAAGGTCATGGCCCGCATTGCTGCCCTTGGTGCTGCAATCCCGAGACCCAGGCAATTGAACCTGAAATCGCATACTTTCGGTTCAGATGCATAGGGTGCAGTAGGTGCGTCGAATCCTGCCCCGAGTCTGCGGTGACTCCGGGGAACGCGTTCCACATCGACGTGGAGCGATGTAATCTGTGCGGGAAATGCGTGGAAAAGTGCCCATCCGGAGCACTAAGGATTATCGGAGATACCATGTCAGTCGACGAGGTACTCGAGGTGGTCAAGAAGGACTGGCTGTTCTACATAAAATCAGGAGGAGGAGTGACATTTTCAGGTGGCGAGCCGCTGGTGCAGCATAAATTTCTTCGTGCGCTGTTGACTGATCTAGTCGCGAGCGGCATACACACGGCGGTCGAAACCTGCGGCTACGCTCCCTGGTCGGCGTTCGACTCGATACAGTGTCTGGTCAACCTTTTTCTCTACGATGTGAAGATTCTGGATAAGGCAAAACACCGCGAAGTGTCGGGTGTTGGGAACGAACTGATACTGAGCAATCTGAAAAAGCTGGTCAAGAGTGGAAATGCAGTCACCGTGCGCATACCGGTAATACCCGGGTACACCAGTATAGACAGCAACATTCATCGCATTTTTGAGTTCATAGCCTCTCTCGACCACATCAGAACGGTCAACCTCCTGCCATACCATCAACTTGCAAAAAACAAGTACTCATCAGCGGGAAAGCAGTTCGTGACGGAAAATATTAGACCTCCAGACCAGCATACGCTCGATGAGCTGGTCGCGCACGCACGCCAACACGGGCTCGAGTGTACAGTAGGCGGTTAACCCTCTTGAGTCGGGTCCGGGCAAATGATCTTAGGTGGAAAGCCCTCATAATTTATTTTTCTGTAACGACTGATTGACCAAGAATCGAAACGGGCGCTTGCCTCGATCAAGGGTGACATCCATAGTCTTCGCCACCGAACACAGGAATATAAGCAAGTCCAAGACGCCCTACACACAGCGCGCTTTATTTATGCAGATCGATGGCAAACCCGGTAGCGGTAAATCTGCTCTATTAAAGCAGCGATCAGAGGAAGCTTCCCCATCAGGGCCAATTTATTGATAGGGTTTTTTATAATTCGATATTCGCCAACATACGAAAAAAAACGTAAAAAGCCCCAGGTTTGCCCATAAAATATTCACGAATGCTTTTGCCACCGTAAAACGACAGCCTTCTTGTAAATATACTACCCGTGATAGAACCTTCTTTCAAGAATAAAGAAAATGTGAAGTTTCCAGGGAATTTCTGAAAATAAGGATGATGGTACCTCGCCTTCTGGAGAGAGCGCAAAACTGACATCTGTAGTGATGGTCAGCCACATTTCTGCGAACATAATCGGTGAGGCGTTGAGTATCGACAGGATGGTCAGGCTCTTTCAAAAGTGCTTGAGCATCATTGAGATACAGTGTATGCGACTGTGCCGATCTGCAACGGCACTGATACCATCAACCGAAGCCGGGCAATCAGCGTTTGTGGGTATTCGGCGTCCCATTTGTAGTACTATTGGTAGTCATACTGGCGCCAGAACGTAGTGAATGTGTTATACCGTGAGATCGACCAACCTAGTATCGCACTGTGCTCGAAGGATTTCATGAGGGTTTCCTTCCAGCATTGTGACTCCAACGCATAACAGATAGCCACAGGAAACTAGCTCTACTTGAGGTGTGCTGGCGTACCTATTTAGCCGAAGGGGTTAAGCATTGCTGGAAATCTTCTCGGCCGACCTGATCGTCCAAACTCACTTCCAGAACATCAGCAAGTTTTATTACCGTTTGACATATGATGCTTGATCTCGGGTAGTTTGTCTTGCCAGATCTCATCATGTTTACACAACAGGAAAGGACGTATCAATCCACATTCCTTTTTATCGACAAATCATCGACACTCTCTACGCCGGAGCTTTTTTAAATAAAGGAACGATGAAGTATAAGTGCAGGTTGTAATGCAGATTACCTTCGGGCAATGCGGGATTCGAACCCACGACCTCTGGCTCCGGAGGGCGCAGTATATCAATTTTTACTTCCTATTCTGGCCTCTCTCTTGTAGAATAACCTTAGAATATAAAAATGATGT
>Ga0307442_1000225_pt1 | contig 26203 bp, 29 predicted proteins | sample SalMarWE160430MG_FD_202143 | JGI IMG/M metagenome (GOLD analysis project Ga0307442, IMG submission 202143) | Salt marsh sediment microbial communities from the Plum Island Ecosystem LTER, Massachusetts, United States - WE1604-30 | ecosystem: Environmental > Aquatic > Marine > Intertidal zone >...
AATAGGTTGTATCGTAAATTGATTATTCATAATATTACGTTAGGGGTTTAAAAAGGTTGAGACAAAGAGCCATAATTTTCATTGACCATGCGAATCTATTTTATAACATTGAAAATCTTCAAATTCGAATTGATTATCGAAAATTTAAGGATATTTTAGCACGAGGCGATCATCTCGTAGGAGCTTTCATGTATATGGGCATTCCCGAGCAGATTTTTCCTAAAAAGCTACGTTTCCTCAAATATTTGAATTCTCAAGGATACGTAATTCAAGCGAGACCTATCAAGGTTATAGCAGGAGGAAAAAAAATGCAAAAAGGACTCGATATTTTCATCTATAGAGATATTGTAGAACTCGCTGATGAAGATATATATGATAAGGCAATTTTGGTCTCGGGTGATTCCGATTTTATTGAAATCGTCAAAAAATTACGAGAATTAGAGAAAGCAATTGAAATTTGGAGCTTTAAAAGGTCATTATCTCATCAACTACTCACAGAGGTTGGAAATGAAAAAGTTTACTTCATAAATGAGATTTTGGACGATATAACCTGTTAAATAAAAATGAGTTGTCTTTATATATTCTGGTCTCAAATAATTATTGTTTTTTTATTCAATGTTCCGCTAAGAGAGAATGGGAAGAACGGACTAAAATAAATTTTATCCATTCGCAAAAAAATTACACCTTTCTTAAAAAGCAGTTCTTCTCCCTAATTCTCTCTTCTAATTTTCAATAGAGTTTTTCCTTTCCTTTTAAAAAGAGAAACCTTCTCCCTAACGCTCTCTTCTAATTTGCCTTAAAATGGGAAAAATCCAAATTTTTAATTACCATTCATAATTAATTCTAAACATAATTATTCATAATAAAATCAAATAAAGTCAAATTAAATAAAGAGATGATTAAATAGTGGGTCGAGCATCACCTTTAGACATATACACGTTATTAGATAAATCTAATTGCAAGGATTGTGGTTATGACACGTGCATGGCATTCGCTACGGATTTACTTGAGCGCAAGATCCGTGTAAAAGATTGCACTCACCTCATGAATGATCCTAAACAAGCTAAAAAACGGGATAAGCTCATAAAACTTGTTACACCGCCTCAAAAACCAGTTATTATAGGTACGGGAGAGAGAGCAGTAACTGTAGGTGGTGAGGAATGTTTTTTTCGTCATCAATTAACCTTTTATAACCAGACTGCGATTTTCGTAGAGATTGCTGATGATGATCCTGATTTAGAAGATAAGGCAAAATATTTAGCTGATTTGACCGTCAATCGGATTGGTGAAACCCTTAAGATTAATGGCATAGCATTACGATGTGTATCTGGAGATAAAGAACAATTTAAGCTCGCAGCAAAAAAATTAACGGATGCCTCTAATTTACCCGTTATTTTGTGTTGCTTGAATTCTGATGTACTTTTAGCGGCTGCTACAGAAATCAAGGAGAAAAATCCATTACTTTACGCTGCAACTAAGGATACTTGGGAACAGGTTGGAACGTTTGCAGTTCAAAATAATTTACCCGTTGCGGCAGTTTCAACTAATCTTGATGAATTATTATCACTCAGCGCAACTCTTCAACAATTAGGAGCTAAATCAATTGTTTTAGATACTGGAACTTACTTTGGTCCTGGTAATGTAGCTGTAACTTATGATAATATAATGCAAATAAGAACAGCTGCTATTGATAAAGAAGATGTGAATGCGGGTTGGCCTATTATGGGAGTACCAGCAGCATATTGGGCACACGCTAAGATGGGAGACAAAATAGATCTTTGGCGAAATCAATTTGAAGAAATAATCATGGGTGCGATCATGGAATCAATTGATACAAGTCTTATCATACTGCATACAGGTCAAGATAAGGAAGATATATGGGCACTTTTGGCTTTGATGACATTACGGCAAAGTGTATTCAGCGATCCAAGGATATATCCAGCTGTAGATCCAGGCATGTATAAAATCGGTGAACCAGGAGATATGGCTCCAATATTCGTCACGAGTAATTATCGAATGACAAAAATACCCGTTGAAATGGATCTCCAAGGTGCTAATATTAACTGCTGGCTATTAGTAGCTGATACTGAAGGCATTGGTATTGAATCGGCGGTGGCCGGTGGTCAATTTTCTGCAAGTGGGATTGGTGAAGCCGTTAATGAGTTCAAACCTTTTGAAAAAGTGAAACATCGAATATTAATTCTCCCTGGAATGGCAGCGCGAATCAGTGGTGCTTTAGAAGATGAAGCAAATGCTTTTGTTGTTGTAGGACCAAGAGATAGTTCTGGTATTTCAAAATTTATGGAAACTCAATGGAAACCAGAAGAATTCATGAAAGAGTTTAATTCTTGGGAAAAAGAGTAATTCTCATTTTTATTTCTTACTTTTTATTTCGTTAATAAACATTTAATTTACTATGTCATTGATAGCATGTTCATTTATTTCTCTCACGCTATTTAAAATCAAGGATTTCCCCTTTTTTGAATCCTTTAGTTCTTGAGCGGAATGATTGCCAGTTAAAACTCCTATAAATGGACATTTTAAGTTGTTAGATAGCATGGCATCTTTAGGATGATCTCCAATCACGATAATCTGACTATTAGGATAATTTACTTCAAAAAAATTCTTAATTGAAGGATCTAACTTGCCTAATTCTTTTCTTTCTTCGGTTTCGCCAATAACATAATCAAAGAGTTCGCTAATAGCTAAAATGCATACCATTTTTATAGCCATTTCTTGCTTTTTTGATGTGATAATACCTAATATGAATCCTTGTTCCTTTAATTCTCCTAACTTTTCCTTTACGCCCATAATCAAATGGCTTTGATAAATTCCCTTGCCCCCATAATATTCTCTAAATGCTAAAACTAATTCAGATATCTTTTCTTTACTAATAGTTAAGAACATTTGGTGAAGGGGAATTCCAATCATTTTTTCTATGTCTTGCTTGTTCATTAAAGGCAAATTAAATTTTCGAAGAGCAAAATTAAACGAATTTACAATGCCCTCCCGGTTATTTATTAACGTGTTGTCCAAATCAAAACTAAGAATAATATTTCTAGGCTTTATCATATGATACTCAGATTAATATATAAAAAAATAAAAAGTTTGAACTTTTTAGAGGAAACGGTCTATAAATGTGGATTAAGAGTCTTTTGTAACAAATGGGAGTAATAAAAAAAAAGGATTTAAGATTTGAAAAATTTTTCTAAAGTATCTTGTTTTTAATTAAATGATGACATTAGACCTAATTCTGAGTCTAACGGATTTCCTAGGCAGAAATATACGTTATTCTTAGTATCAACGAAGAATGAGCCCACTGTTCCAACTTCTAACGGATCTAGAGTCGTAAATCTTCTGGCTATCAGAGGATCTGAATAAATTTTAATCAAGTCATTGAATTCTAATTTTCCATCTTGACTATAAGATTGACATAACTCTGAAACTCTATTATATCTTTGTATATAACTCGTAGGATAAATCATAAACGCTTTGAAATAAGGATTTTCGTAAATATTTGCGTCGAAGGTATAGCTTCCTCTTCTAACTCTCTCGATCGAAAAAGAATTGGGAATCGTTTCAATTGCTATAATGTTTCGCTTGTCTCGGATAATAAAATTCCAACCTAATGTAAAATTATTATTAATGATAACATTCTTCGCTTGTCTAGCATTTTTAGCATTTTCTAATGCACTTCGATAAATTACCGAAATTGGTTTACCTATAAATCCTTCATTAAGTACTTCAAGTAAATTGACTGAGATTGCTACTCCATATTTATTCACGCCTCCCATTGCTAACATGCTTCCTGTTCTAAAAGAAAACAGCTTTTTACCTTGAATATTAATATAAACCCAAGAAGTAGTAGGCTGCATAAGGAATGAAATGTCAATTGTTTGTCCTAAAACAACTTTATTTTTCATGCTAGAACCAATCGCAGTACAACCCGCAACTATTAGAGGGGGTTGTGGATATCCAGAAAGTATGGGAACTATTTTACCATAATAAATATCCCAGAAACAATTCTGAACTAGTATATCCAAAAAATCAATTGAAATAGAATGTATCTGTCCCATGAAAGGAATTTGAACGACCTCAATTGCATCAGCTATTCCTTGCATTTCTAAAATATATTCTTCAGAAAAATAATCAAGATATTCTAAAGCATAATAGATTGCGGCATCATAAGAAAGGCCAATTTGCTGTGCTTGAAGCATAATCAAATTTTTCATCCAAGCAGTTTGGAAAGCTAAATTCTGACCTTCTAAATATCCAAGAGTATAGAAATTATCGGCTTCAACATATAAATAAGGCTGACTATTAGAGAATCTCCACTCTGCAAAATTAGTCTCATAAGTATTATTTTCACACGCTACAGCGGAATTTAAAAAACAAAACCCTATAGAAAAAACCACAATTAAAGATAACAAAATTGACTTACTTTTTAATTGCATTTTGGTTTCTCCTTATTAAATGGTATTAAAATTTGATTATAGTATGTATATTGAATTAAGAATTTTGAGATTTAAACCCCTTGTTTTCATATTTTTTGACCAAAGAAGACGATATGAAAAAATTATATTAATAAAGGAGGATGTTAAAGAATTAGATTTTATAACCTTTAAAAAGACGCAGAAGATACATAATTTCTTCAGAATTTTCTATTATTCTTTGGAGGGAGTAAGAAAATTTCTCAAATTCAATTGGTTTTCCTTGGCTTATCCAAGTAATCATTGTTTCAACCAATTCTTTATATTTTCTTTCAGTAATTCCATTAGAGTTTAATTTTGATATTATTTCTCGAGCTTTATCAATTCTTCCATTTAAAATTGACGAAATAGCCGCCAAAACATAGGATTGCACGATATGCGATTTTCCGATTTCTTTTAAATTTGCTGCTTTATAATAATATTTATAGACGTTCCTTACCATTTCTTTAAGGAGAAAATCCTTTGCTGTATCAAGTTTCTGATAAAATTTGATGCTTTCTAATATTAGTGTTGCAGCGGTATAAAATTGCTTATTTTTTAAGCCTTCTTTTGCTATAATACTTAATCCACGCACAATTTGGTTGAACAATCCAAATTGGTTATATTCTAAATCTCCTTCAACCGCTATATCATATGCGTTTAAATAACACTCTGTTGAATCATTAATGTTACCATCTATCCAGTAATCATCAGCTGCTTTTATAAAATGCTTGTAAGTCATATTTAAGTTATTCATTTCTTTAAATGTAACAGCTGCATTAAAAAAGTTAACTGCTGATTCGTCATAATCTTTAATTTTTTCGGAATAGTTGCCTGCTAATACAAAACAAGATGCAGACTCAATTAGATTATTATTAATTTCTTGATAACAAAGAGCAGCCCCTCTGTAAAATGTGGCTATTTTTTGAAAGTTTTCAGGTATCTTTTCTAAATTTTCTGCCAAATTTATATAGGCTCCCGCTTCTTTCTTAGAATAATTGACAAATTGCTTGTTATCATCGATTGATTGATAAAGTTTTCTCAAAACTTGAGATAATTGCGCAACCGTCAAATTATCATTTTTTTCTTCATATTCTTCAACTATATCAAGGAAGTATTCGATACCATCTAAAATTATATTATTAGAACGATCATAATCGTCTAATTCTTGAAAACATGAAGCAATTTGTTGATAAGAATATGCTAGTAAATCGAAATAGCGTAGATTTTTTGATACTTCAATCACAACTGCATAAAATTTGGTAGCTCGTTTATAATCTAATATTTTTAGATATAATTCCGCGATGTTTTGGTAATTTTGAGCTAACTTCCTAATTTCGTTGAAGTCCTTTAATAATTTACTTTCTTGTTTTAAAAAATTAATACTTTTACGAATATTTTTTCTTTCGAGTTTCTGATCTTTAAATTTATCAGCATGCAAATCTGCTAAACGAATATATATTTCAGCGATTTCGTGCAATTTAGCTTGTAGTTTATAAAAAGAGATTTGTTTTTCCCAATATCTATCTACTAATTCAAATATTTTTAATGACTTTGAATGATCTATTTCTTCAATTAAGGATGCAACCGAATAAAGGAATTCTCCAGCTTCAAGAAATTCCTCCGTTTCGGCAATTTCATTAGCTAAATTTGCTGATTCTTCCATTATTTGATTGATTATTAAATTTATATCCTCATTATTCTTATTAATTCGGCCTTGATCTATAAAATCTCTTAACTTTTCTAAGTACTCTCCATTATCGACATAAGATTCTTGAAGTATTTGAGATCAACCCGGAGATAGGATATAAATGCTATGAAATAAAATTTAGGTTACCATAAAAAGCCTTTTATTTTACTGAAAATATATTAATTCGAATGAGAATTTGCTCAAAATTCAAACCAGACTTCTCTAACGACAATTATTAGATTTTTTGCTGATAAAATGAATCGAACCCTTTCATATTAACGCCTTTCAAATGATAGGACATAATTTTAAATAGGAATACAGTTTTAATTATAATAGTTCAAATAATTTGGACTAGGTGGAAAAACTATAAAACAGACTCATGAACTATTAGAAACTGGAATTTATGATATATATAAACCAGAAAAGGACATGTTGGTTAAAGATCTCTTGAAAGAGCTCAATTTGGAGGGAAAATGTTTTGGCATCTTAGTAAATGGCAAACGTGCCGATGAGGATACCGTTATTAGGATGACAGACGATATTGTGATACTTCCACACATCGCAGGGGGATCTTAGAAAAATCTATAATTCTTTTTGTCTCTTCTTTTAATAAATTTCATTATAATGTAATTTTCATCAGATCTTCTGCTAAAATCGTATTTGGAAACAATTTTTTGGCATCTTCTAATAAAACTGCAGCATCTTCTTGATATCTAGATGAAATATGAGTTAAAATTAACTTCTTTGCATTCATTTTCAGAGCACTTTTTGCTGCATCCCCCGAAGTAGAATGCTTTTTTTCTTCTGCAATTTTTTTTAGTTCATTTGAAAACGTAGCTTCGTGGATCAACACATCTGAATCTTTTCCAAGCATTATTAAATTATTGGATGGTAAAGTATCGCCAGAATAGGTAATTTTTCGACCTGGTAGTTTAGGTCCTACGATTTTTTCTTTTTCAGGATTTATTTTACGATTTCCATATTCTATAGTTTTACCTTCCTGCATTCTTTTCCATAATTTCCCTTCGGGAATTTCTAGTTCAATTGCTCGTTCGCGATTGAATTTTCCACTTCTCGGTTTTTCAATAAAAGAATAAGCAAATGTAATAATGGAGTGTTCAACAGTCGTAAATTTCAATGAATATCTTTTTCCGTCGAAAATTATGTTATTTTCAATTTTTTCTTCACTTATTGGTGATTCTGAATCTAATCCATCAAATTCAATTATTAAGTTTTTCAACGGATCAATTTCGATTATTTTAATTGGATAATTTGCTTTAAGTCCAAGTATTTTTTTATGAAGGAAAAGATATAAGAATAGATTTCTTGGACCGTATATTTTAAGAGGAGCATCTCTCTCGATTAATCCAAACCGAAATAATAATCCGGGTAAACCAATAATATGGTCTCCATGAAGATGTGAGATTAGAATTTTCATTGGTTTATTAAATTTTAGCCCTGCTTCAATAATTCTACGCTGTACGTCTTCTCCACAATCAAAAAGAATTAGTTCGTTGTGATATCGTAAGGCGACGGAAGGCAAATTCCGCTCTTTCATAGGGATTGCTGCCGCTGATCCTAATATAATAATATCCATGTAGAATCATTGCTTCAAGTATTTTTTCTTAATTGGTTAATTTCTAACCGTTGTTGAATGTTTTGTTTAGTTAAATCCTCCACCATACTTTTCAATTCTTGAAGTCTCAATTCATTTGAGGGGTTCTCTTTTTGGATGTTATTAGAATGTAGTTGAGCTTGTAATTTCAATGTTTCTAAATTATTACGCAATTCCTTAATAGAATTGTCTTTTATTTGAATTTGTGTTTCTAAATCCTCAAAACGTCTTTTAATTCTTATAGCTTCATTCTTGATTGTTCCAATTTCTTCTACTTTTGTCTTTAAAGCTCTTTTCGCATCATCTAATTGCTGTTGTAAGAAACCTGCCAGATCTCTTTGCATTTTTAATTTATCAGTAGTACCAATATGAGATTCATTTGCAAGAGGAGAACTAGTTTTATTTTGAACTTGAACCTCTTTTAATTGATCTTGAAGGATACCAATTTTTGATTTGGATTTATTTAACTTATCCTGTAATTCTTCAACTACTTGTTCTAAGGGTCCCTCTTGATGACTATTTTTTTTATTTAATTCACTTTTTAAAGTTTTAATCTCTTCTTCTAATTCTTTAACTCTTTTTTTACTTCCATGGTCTTCAGTTTTACTCTTCAGTTGTTTTGCATTGATTTTAGATTTTAATTTTTCATTTTGCTTTTTTAATCGATTGAGTTTCTCTTGTAAATCCGTTAATAGATTCTTAGTTACGTTATTTCCATCTCTTAGATCATCAAGTTTAGTAGGTTTGGAAACATTATCTTCTAAATCTTGGATTTTTTCCCTAAGATTTTCGATTTCCATATCTTTGGCTTTTATTATACCTTGAAAATCATCGTTCCGACCACTATTCTGTTGATACCTCCTAATTATTGATTCTTGCTTGTTTATTTTTTCTTGAAGTTCTTTTACTAAGACGTTTAAAGGAGTTTTTTCTCTCAAGTCCTCAACATTAATTACCGTGGAGGGAGAATTTAGCCCTTTTATTTTTTTAAGTTCTTTTTCTTTTTCCATATTTTCTATCCGTAAATAACTCATTCGAGTCTTGAGTTCTCTCATTTCTTGATCTTTTGCTTCTATATCCAGTTGTAATTTAGTTTCTTTAACTTTATTTCCCTTTTTTTTGGAGTCTTTATCGGGTAGAAGTTCTCTCAATTTGATTACTTCATCTTCGAGAATATGGATTTTTTCTGTTAAAAGAACGATTTCGTTTCTTTTTTTGTTGAGTTCCTTAGTTAACTCATTATTTTGCGCACTTAAGGTATTGAAGTCTCCGTTATCATCTTGAGGGACCATGATTTTCACTTATTAAAAAAGAACGGTTTTAATATATATTTCATCTAATATTACAAATTTAACTTTTACCATTCACATTGCATCAATATATTTCAAAATCCTTAATTGAAAATATTTTGATTTTTTTCATAAGAGAATAAAGACTTAGATACGTAAATATCAAAAATAGACTAAATAAAATTCCGATAAGAATGAACGGTACAGTTATGGGTGGTAAAGTAGCTCTTTCAAATAGTACTAAAGCATTCAATATCATTCCGATCCCTAAACTCAAAAATAATGATGGGGTTATAACATAGAACGCCTCAAGAAATAAAATTCTTTTAATGCTCCTATAGCTTGAACCCATCGCTCTCATAATTAAAAAATCTTTTGCCTTATCCATAATCCCACTTTTTTGATAATTGTATATTGACAATAAGGAAATTATCAAAAGAAAAACAATTATAATATTCGGAACGAGATCAATATTTGTAATAAATTCTTGATTTTTTTGAAATACAGAAGCTAGTGAGAGAAATGTAAAATTTTCTCCTAAATTTACAGAAATGATAGAATTTAATTGATCTTCAATTTCAGTATTGATTTCAGATTGCAGTTGCAATTGGATAAGATTTATTTCTTGACCCGTGAAATTCAATTCTTCTCTCATTATCTCACTATCGATATAACCCGCATAACCACTATAAAAAGTATCTACCACTATACCTGATATATGAAAAGTATGTTGAATCTCTTCAATTCTCATACTTTGATCAAATGGTGAGTCGAAAAAGTTATATCCCAAACCATCACCAATAAACATGTTCACATATGAATCAGAAGGAGTAAAATAAGCGCCTTCTAATTCAAAGTTCTGAATTAAATTACTGATATTAACTCCTAAAATAGGGAAAGTACCTGTTCTCTCTTGACCAACTATTTGATAACCACCATCTTCAGGATATACATATCCGTTTAACTCGCTTGCATCGCTGAAACATAGGAGTCGTTCATCTATTTTTGAAATTTCAGGAATAAGAGCAAATTCTTCAATATCAGATAAATTAAATAAATATTGTGGATCAAGAAAATCAAATGCATTTGTATCCACGATTATTGAAGGATCAGAGAACATCTCATACATTAAGGCATATTGTTCAATTAGATTTTCGTGCCCAATCACAATTAAATTATTTCCTTGTGCTTTTTGTATCCAATTTTGAGCAGATTGACTTAAAACGAATATTCCAAGACCCAAAGTAAAAACAATAAGCGAAATTATGGAAAATACTATTAAAAATCTTTTAAATTCTCCTTTACGTCTTATAGTATTTAATATAGAGATTTTAAAATTAAATCCTATGCCAGAAATCCATTTAAGTATGAAGGACATTTTTATAGAAGCATCTAAGTTGAAAGGAATATCTTTAGAGAAGATTTTGATTGTTGATCGATTCGCTAATTTCCGCATTATAGACCCAGGTACTATAAAAATACCAAGGATACTAGCGAGAAATAAAATTGGTGTGAAAAAAAAATCAAAATAGAAAAATCCCGATAATCCGAAACTGCTTATGATTAATGTATACACACCAAATGCGATTGACCCAATAATAAGTCCTGAAAAGAACCCAATAAAGAATACAATATAACATTCTGTTAGATAAAAACTATAGAGTTTTTTAGGAATCGTTCCTAAGGATTTCATTATTGCAATATCTCGTTTTTTTGAAAGGAGTAAACTACTTGACACAACTAATATCATTATAAAAGCTAATACAATTATTAAACTAATTACTAAAATTGTGAAATTCGAATAAAGATAACTTAGTCCTCCTGAAAAATAGAATTCATTTTGAAAATTGTAATTTATCAATTGATTCAGTCCAATTGATGAAGCAAATAATATTAAGAATTCCGCTAGAGCTATTATCAGACTAACGATAATAACATATGGAAGTGAAACATCTTTTTTCCGATAAAAATCTTTTAAAGCAAAATCAAATGATATAAAAAATTCACCTCATCCTAAATATTATTTAAAATCTTTCCTTCTTCAAATAAAATAATTCTATCAGCCAATTCAATTAGTCCATCATCATGAGAAGCAATTATTATGGTAATTCCTTCTTCTTTCAATTCTTTAAATAATCCTTGAATGAAAATGCTTGTTTTGTTGTCTAAGTTAGCGGTCGGTTCATCTGCTAAAATATTTGGAGGTTTGTTTGCAAGTGCTCGTGCTATTGCCACCCTTTGCTGCTCACCAGCAGATAATTGAAACGGTAGATGTTCTCTTCTATCTCCTAATCCTATTTTTAATAATAAATTAAGAGCTCGTTCTCTTTGATCTTTTAAACTAACTCCTGCCAAGCTCATTGGAAACATTATGTTTTCTTCAGCGGTTAAGGTACTTATAAGATTATAATTTTGAAATATGAACCCAGAATTCATTAAACGAAAAGTTGCCAATGACTCCTCATTCATGCTCGTTACGAGCACACCATCATAATATATTATTCCCTGATCTGGAAGATCAAGTCCCCCGATTAAATTAAGTAGTGTAGTTTTTCCTGCTCCTGAATGTCCTTTTATCACGACAAATTCGCCTCTTTTGATTTCTAAAGATACGTGATCTACAGCTTTTATTATAAAATCTCCTATTTCATAATTTTTTACCAAATCACGCGCAAAAACCACTAAATCATTTTCTTTTATTTGTTTAAGATAGTCCCTTGAATCTGAACTGAGAATATCTTCAAAAAATTCTCTTTCCATAATCTTTCGTCAATAATAATTATGATTTTTTATAGTTCATGGCTACTTAAAATAATATTTAACTCCTTCTAAAAACGATTGAATATTGAGTCTAATTATAATTAACTTTAAATAGCAACTTGTGATCATTAATTATTAGAGGGAAGTCAGAAAAAAAATAAATATAAATATCCCCTAAATCAACGTGTTTATCACACGTGATGAGGAAATTTCCTAATTAAATGGTAACTAAACTTTAAAATGAATAAACCTTAAAGGTTTTTTATTTTCGGTCTTCCCTCATTCTTTTTTTTTAAAATAAAGAAACTTAAACCAAAAGTTTTAAGATAAAATTGCTTATTGTAATTGATTTACGAGTATTTATTTTAAAAGAATTGGAGTAGTAATATTTATAATTTTTAGGGTATACTATTAATAAATTACTTATTTACTAACTTAGGGGTAATAATTACAATATGGATTTTGAGAAATTAACAGAACTTATAATTGAATTGGAAGTAGACGATATTGAGGCAGCTGTAAAAGAGGCTTTAGAGGCAGATGGAAAGGATCCATTTGAAGTTCTAAATGCATTAACAAAAGGAATGGATGAAGTTGGTCGTCGATATGAAGAAAAAGAATATTACTTGACAGAGTTAGTGTTAGCTGGAGAAACGATGAAAGAAGCATTTAAAGTTCTTCAACCAGCTTTAGCAGCAGCAGACCAGTCAGTAGATAAAACTAAGATAATAATAGCGACAGTACAGGGCGACAACCATGACATTGGAAAGAACATTTTAGGTTCATTATTATTATCCAGTGGTTTTGAAGTTCATGATTTGGGCATGGATGTTAATGAGAATGTCATTGTTGAAAAAGTAAAAGAGACAGGAGCAACAATCGTCGCGTTAAGTTCCTTATTGACCATGACGGTAGAACATATTAAAACAACTCACGAGGCGTTAAAGGCAGCAGGTCTTAGAGATAAGGTAAAATTAATCGTGGGTGGAGCCCCATTGAATATGGAGCTTGCTAAGCGGTTAGGTGCAGACGATTTCGCAGATGATGCTGTAGATGGAGTAAGGCATATTAAAAATTTAGCGGGAATATAATACTTTCAATAAATTTTTTATAATTATTATTAAAATTCAATAACTAATTCATTATTTTAATTTCTTTTTGGAACGAGAGTCCATTTCCTCTAATATTAATAAAAAAAGAAAATTTAGAGTTATAATTTAAGTTCTATCACTCTTTCTTGATGTTCTTTTACCCTATCGGGAGTTAATTTATAGTATCTCCAGAATATTATAGTACCGATTAGCATTATTATGCCTGGAATGAGAGCGAAGTGAAGATCAATTCCGAATAGTGATAAATCAGAAAATGGATCAGTGCTGAACCCAGTTATAATATGAATTATTGAAAAAGAAGCAGCTTGCATTAAAATTGCTAGCCGCCCAAAGAATTGCAAGAATCCATTATAAATACCCTCTTGCCTTTTGCCAGAAATAACCACTGATTCATCTATTACATCTGCTAATACTGGGGCTATCATTGTCCAATAACCACCTTCACCGATACCCCATAAGACTATAGGTAATAATATTACGATCCAATTGTCAATAAACATCAAAGGTATTGTCGTTGCAACCAACACTATGCTTGAAATTAACATTACCTTCTTATTATTGTTAGTGCGATGTGCAAGCAAGGCCCAAAGAGGTGAACTGAATAAAGCTCCAATAAGGAAGCTCGCCGATAGATAGGTCATTATCGTTTCTTGCTCTCCCATTATAAATGTAACAACATAATATATAGAAGCTTGAATGGAAATAATGAGGAAACGGTAAAACGTATAACTGATGATGAAGACTACAAAATTCTTTTGTTTCATAGCAGCTCTCAATGTTTTAAAGAAGGTTGTATCTTTCTCGCGATTCTCCTCTGTCGTCATGTATTTTTCAATAGTGACTTGATCTTCTCGACATCCAGGTATTGCTAAAGCAAGTGCTATTAATCCTCCAATACTCATGAAAATTCCTTGTATGACAAATGTAGAGGGAAAGGCATCATCCACAATTAGAGGAGGAATAATGAAGCCTAATGCGATTCCAATTATTCCTATGGGTGTTTGAATCGCAGTGGCGGTTCTCCGTTCTTTAACCGACCTAAATTTATCGGGATAAAGAGAAACATAATTTATAAAAAAAATCGAGTTAAAGAGATCGAACAAACATGTAGAAAAGATTAACCATAAGAAAAGTATTAGAGGTTCCGAACTAGGGGGTGTAAAAATTAGAGTATAGCTTAGTGTATATGGAACACCTCCAATGATGATCCAAGGAAAACGGCGACCCCATTTCCGCGTAAATTTAAATGGTCTATTAGTTAAGAATCCCATGAGAGGATCATTGACCGCATTCCATATCGCAAAAATTCCAAAACCAATACCTACCCAAAGGGGATTTAAGCCTAATACTGATTCATAAAACGCGAATCCCTATGTAGCAAACGCCATTTCAATGAATTCACTTAGAAATTTCGCGAAACCATAAGAGGCCATGTTTAATTTTGAGTGTGTTAATTCACTTTCCATCGTATTATCCTTTTTTTTTAGTTTATGTAAAATGTAAATTAATGATAATTCGTTCGGAATATATTTATAATTAATTGTGGAACACAATAAGTTACTCCCATTTTTAATTTAATCAATTTCTTTATAAATATCAGTATTGTTTTCTAATTAGCTTAAAATCAAACTCTACTTGCCCTAAAACCTAATAAATTATAAAAACCAGATTTTAATGTTTTAAATTTCTCAATTTTATATGGATGAAGATAGTAAAAAGCATGAATTCAACGAATCTATTAAGAAATTATTCCATGGAGAAATAATGGAAAGAGCCACAGCTGCAAGGAATTTAGGACATCTAAAAGAGGGAAGAGCAGTTAATCTTTTAATCAAAGCTTTAAATAAAGAAAATGATAATGTAGTAATAAATCGGATAATTGAGGCAATGGGAGAAATTAGAAATACAAAATCTACATTATCAATACTTAAATTCCTATCTGAAGAGCTCGAAAAACCGGAAGAGGATCAAGATAAAGCCAGATTATTCTTAATTATTGATAGCTTAATGAAGATAGGAGATAAACGTGCTTTACAACATTTAGGGATTTTAATAAATTCTTGTGATGCGGATATAAGAAAACGTACTGAAAAAGCATTCGAGTGCATCGATGTAAACTGGCGTGAAAATATTAAAAAGTTGAAAATTTAAAATTAATTTTAATTTATAAAGCTAAATTTAATATCATTTAATTCTATCTTTCAAATAAATAACAAAAAATCAAAATAAAGTGATAATTATGCTTCCAGAATTTATGGTGGACCTATTTAATGAGGTTGATGGTAAGAATGATAACCATGATGTATCAATTTTCACTCTAAGTACATGTATGTGGTGTAAGAAATGCAAGGCATTTCTAAAAGATCGAGATATTAAATATAAATACATTGATTTAGATAACCTTCCATCAAAACAGAAGTTAGAAATTCTTGATTACCTCAGAGAAAATTATAAACCAGATCGGATTGCCTATCCATTCTTAGTTTGTGATGATAAATTTGTGGTTGGATATGATCCAAATAAATATGAAGAGTTAATGAAATAAGAGGTAATTAATAATGGATATGAATATAAAAGAAGGAATGTTGGAATATTGTAATAAAGTAGCTAACAAAAATCAATGGATATTAAATAAAGAAAAAGAGACGTTAAGCGAATTACTTGATGGTTTGGTCGCGAATAAAAATAAACAAGGGTACCAGTCCTGTCCTTGTCGATTAGCTTCAGGAAATAGGGAGTTAGATAGAGATTTGATATGCCCCTGTGATTATGCACCTTTAGATGTTAAAGAATACAGTACTTGTTATTGTAACCTCTACATGCGTTCTGATTTCTATGAAACCGTAAATAAATCATTCGTTTTGGTGCCAGAACGTAGACCTAAGGAGAAAGACCGAGCCGTTATAGACTTTCTTAATAAATAAGGCAAATTACTCCTCTTTTCCAATTTTATTTTAACAAATATTTGGATCTCAATAATTCATAAATGGAATCCTTAAATATTTTCATGACTGTTTTATTAATATGAATGATAAAGAATTGTCTGATGATGAAATAGAGGACGAATTAGAGAAAGCACTAAAGCTGAATGAAGGAAAGCGAGATCATTGCGGAACAGCGCTCCCAACTAGCAAGGAAGTTGGAATCCAACGTACTGATGTTAAACTTAAAGAAAAAAAATAAGATTTAAATAAAAAAAAGGTTATTTTGTATTTTTTTCTACTATTTTTAGTTTACTTTTTGCCCCAATTTCATTAAACTGACTTGGTTCTATTTCAATATTTTTTCCCGTCAATGCATTAACTATTGTTGCTGCTAGTATCCCCCAAGGACATATCGAATTAGTAAGTTCTGTTGGCTTCATATAAGATCTAACAACAGCAGTAGAACAGTTGATTGATTCGACACTAAATTCATTTTCAGAGACCCATTCGATTTTAAGCTTTTCTGCCATTCCAATGTTCTCAAATTTTTGCATCGCAATCTGCATAGCTTCATTAAGATTATAATTTTTTAATTTTTCTAAATCTAATCCAATATATTTAGAATATCTTTCCAGAAATTGATAAGTTTTTGGAAAAACATACTTGTAAAGTACGGGAGCTCCAACTAATTCTTTAGCACTCCCCTCATAACCAAAAGTAATTCCATGTAAAATCATTGCTACACCGTGCAGATTTACTCTATTTTTTGAGCTAGTAAACCTTTCTCCCTTAAGCAATACAAAAAGATATAGACAAGTTCCAAATAAAAAAGGAATAATAGCGGCCCATAGGAAAGTATTTGGAATAACATTGAGAGTGATTGGAGAGTAATTTATGTTAACAAAATAGTAATTCGCTAGACTTGTCCAATGAGATAAACTCCAACCCAATACACCGATAGGTCCTAAATATTTCCCGTATTGGTAAATTACATCTTTTTTATAACGAGCAATTACCAATTTAGAAGTTACAAGTACTACTGCAATAAATCCACCTATCCACGAATGAGCCCAAGTTCCTGAAGGAACATATAATAAAGGATTATTTGCTTGAACATTAACTGCAAACATGTACAAGCATTGGATAGCTATTATATAGAAGATCAACCCTTCGATTCTTCCAAAAAGTTTATGATATTTTACAGTCCTAATATCTCCTTTAAGATTGTTCAAATCTTTAATATTTGTTAATCCAATTAGCGCATTAGCAATGACAAAACAATAACCTACCATTGTTTGGAGGATCATTAATTCTACCCATATCGCTGGCATAAAATTTCCACTGAAATTAATTTAATAATCAAAATAATGATTTTTTAAAATTATAAATATAACTATTGTAATTTTTAAGTTTCTTAAAGTGTTAAACTATAATTTTAACTCTTTATTTATAATTGCTTAATAACTGAGGAACTTAGCTTCTGAAAGTCTTCAAAACTAGCAAAATCTCCTGTGTTTCCAATTAGAACTAAACCAAATTGGTTGAAATTCATACATATAGTCGTAGACTTTTCTCCTCCGATAATGCAATTAAATAATACTCGATTATATATTTCTTCAGATGTTTTTCTTGAAGCTAATAAAAAACTAATAGTTTCGGGAATAAAATCAGAGTAATCATTTGTATTATTTATTATCTTAGAATATTGTATCTTACCATCAAAATTAACAATAAAAAGTTGCTTAATTTTTGGATTTAACTCAATGTTTTTAAAAAGTGGGGGAATTTTATCGGTTTTTTTGAAGAGTTTTTCCTTTTTATTTATATAATCTTCAGATATAATTTCTTCTTCAAATTTATCGTTTAGTTGATATTGTTTTACGATGAGAAGTTTATTTCTTAATTCTACCACAAGAGTATCGTTTTGGATCGTATTCAATAGGAACCACCTAATTTCTTCATTTAGATTTGTGTTGTATAATAAACGAGCAGAATTTAATAGTAAAGGAATTAGATAAATTATTTTCTCTCTATTTAAATAATGCTTTGCATGAATAAAAAAAATCTTTCCACCTTTTGGCTCAAGAAAAATAATTGATTTTAATAATTCATTCTCGTTAACACTTTGAACAGATTCTGTTAAAATGTCTAATCCTAATGCTATAAATACTTCTTTTAATTTCCCATTAAAATTGCGGAATATGGTAATATTCCCATCAAATTCTTGGGTTAATTGATCTTTAAATTCATTAACAAACTGATCCATAACTTCGTGGATGAATAAATGCAAGAGATCAATTAGCTTCTCATTTTTGGTGGTCACGACAAAAGTTAACTTTTGATAGTACTCATCAAACTTTTCAAAAATAATTGTGGTTTCTTTTAATTTTAAAGACTTAATATCTTCTCCTCGCTCTACAGTAGCGAAGCTATTTAAAGCTGTTAAAAAACCGCTTAACAAATCATCTCTAGCTTCATCATTATTCGATTCAGGATGCCAATTAAAAATAAGTGACCCCGACTCGTTTATTATCAATAAGGCGTCAATCATGTTTAATTATTTTAATTCTTAGTTATTAATTAATTCTTTTTTGAAAATATATTGTTAACTATGTTTTTATCCTTAAACCCCAATTTTTAATAATTATTATATCCTTCAAATATTTGGTGGAAACAGTGAAAGAAAGAATTAAAGGTCGAAAAAATTACCCTACAAAAGAAGTCGATTCAAGGAATTTTCTTTCTGATGAAAAAATAAGGAAATTAATACGAACTAAAGATACTTATAAGTTTAATAGGGATGATTATTATAAAATATATAATTGCGTTGATTGTGGGGAATGCGAAACTGAAGAAGAGAGAATTCAGTTAAAAGAGAAATTTCTCAAAGATGGGAATACTTTTAAAGGTTTAAAGGAACTTCAAGATTGTTTTGAGAAGTATAGAACCCCTTATCCTTCAAAAAAGATGCGTATACGACGTCCTGATGGAATTCCCGAAAAATCTGATACATTATATTTTATGGGATGCCTTTCGACTATTAGAATTCCACGATATACGGAACATTCCCTTCAATATCTACTTAAACAAGGTATAGATTTTACCATTTTAGATGAGGAAATCTGTTGCGGGTGGCCATGGTTTGCAAGTGGCTCAATGGAGGAGTTTGAAACATGTAAAAAGGAAAATATTGAAATTTTTAACCAGTTCAAGAAAATAATCTGCTTGTGTCCAGCTTGTTATTATCTATTTAATGAATATTATCTGCCAGAAATGGAAAAGGAAGTGGGTTTTGTCTATATAAGTGATTATCTAAGACCATCTGAGAACAAGAAGGAGGGGAAAATAGGAGTGCAACATTTGTGCCAATTAATTAACAGGGGAAGAGAAGGAGTTGATATCATGGTTAATAAAATACTCGAAAAAAGCGGATATATAGTAGAAGATATTCCAATGTGGTGTTGTGGAGGTGGAATAGGATACATGCATCGCACGGACATTATTGAGACCATTGCCCATAAGAGAATGGAAGATTTCAACAAACCAGATATTGATTATGCTACAACTTATTGTCCCAGTTGTTGGTGGATTCTAGCACGATTTAGTAAAATCTGTAAAATAGAACCAAAAGCTAAGGATATATTCGAATTACTACTTTAAATTAAATTATGAAGGAAGATTATGACTGTCCTTGTCAAAATGTGGACCCTGATAATTTCTTAACAAATCAAGAAGTTTTAAATCTCCTTAAAGATGCAAATTCTTATTCATTCAAGCAAGAGGATTATTATAAGGTATACAACTGCGTTCATTGTGGAGCCTGTGGGATGCAATCTGAACGTTTCTTGCTTAAACAAAAATTTTTAAAAGATGGTAATAAAATTGATGGATTAAATTCTGCTATCGAAGCTTTAAAAATATATGGGACGCCATTTACCAAAAATAAAAGCCGAGTCAAATTACCTGTAGGAATACCGAAGGAAAGTAAAACGTTGCTTTATTTTGGATGTTTTACAACAGTCAAAACACCCAAATTTGCCGAAAATATTGCTCGATATTTAATTAAAAAAGAAGTTGATTTCACTATAATTAACCAAGAATTATGTTGCGGATACCCAATCCTTTGCACTGGTGAACTAAATACATATGAACAATTAGTGGAGAAAAACAAGCAATTTTTCACCCAGAAGGGTTATAAGAAAATAATTACTACTTGTCCTAGTTGTTATATGGTTTTTAAAAAGCATTACAGTGAACTTGGGATTGAAATCAAGTATTTCACAGAATATTTAACTCATTCAAGTAAAAAAAAATCTGGAAATCTGGTGATTCAACATGCGTGTCCCTTGAAATACATTGAATTCCCAGAAATAGAGAAATATATAAATGATATTTATATAAAAAGTGGATACTCTATTTTGGATGTACCCCATAATTGTTGTGGAGGAGGAGTAGGACATCAATTAAGAGTGGATATTGCTGAAAAGATTGCTATTAGAAGGATGGCAGAATTTAAAGAAATTGAAACTAATTTTCCAACTGAAATTTTACAAGGTTTTATAACGACATATTGCCCTGATGCTTTTTGGATTTTAAAGTTTTATAGCCGAAAGAAAAAATTTATATTCAAACTCAAAGATCCATGCGAATTATTATTGTAATAGGTCATTTGCTATTTTCTTAAAATAAAATTCTATATTGTGTCCAGTTAAGGCAGAGGATTCAAAATAATCCACGTCCAATGCTTTTGCAAGTCTAATTCCGTCTATTACACTAACAATCCTATCTTTAACTAAGTCTATTTTATTTCCTATGAGATATCCATTAATTTGGGATCTGTTCCCTAAATAATTCAAAATATCATTATGCCATTTTGGTATTTTTGCAAAAGATTTTGCATTCGTAAGATCAAATAATAAAATATAAGCACTTGCACCTTCATAAAATTGCTTTCTTATTGTTTCAAATTTCTGCTGTCCACCTATATCCCATAATACGAGCTCTAATGAATTTTTATTTATTTGAAATCTTTTTTGGGTAATATTTAAACCCATTGTCGGAATATAGGCACGTAAAAAAACATTATCAGTAAATCTTAAAATACTGGATGTTTTACCAACGCTCGGATCTCCTAAAATCACTACTTTAAATTTGGATAAAGGATCTACTTTAGATTCTAGAATTGTTGGAAAACTTTGAGAGCTTTGCGAATTCAATGAAAATTGGCTTTTTGAGTATAAATATTCAGTAGATTCGATGAGTGTATCTTTTAACTTGATGACCTCAGTGAAAATCATTTGTTCTTCACTCACATTTGCTTCAAGCTCTTTAATTTTTTTTATTGTATCTGCGAAATATGAATCAATATAACTCATATATCTATAAAAAATCACGTCAACTTCTTCAGGAAAAAGAAATATTAGTGCTGATTGGCATGTAATTTCTTGTTCTGACGTTTTATATTTTTCAAAATATTTAATCAACATTTTTAATTTTAATGAGGGGATTGGAAATACTAAAAGTACTTCGGGTATGAAGCTCATATCGTCAGAAATGATAGAACTACATTTCATACCAATTAATGTTCTCACGTCTTCTGGAAGTTCATGAGGATACCAAAAATTGATCTTTGGTATATTTGATCCATTTAAATCGATGTAAACAATAGCTGATGAATATGTCGGTATCATTCTTGATTAATACACTTTTGATGATTCTGAAATAATTAATCTGATTAATTTAATACTAGCATATAAAAGATACCATTCAAATGATATAAACCATGTGATTTAAAGAATTCGGCTTATGATTAAAATTAAGATATTTAAAACGAGATTTATGATAATAAAAACTCATTAGAGCTTTTATTTATCTCAACTTTAATTTTCACTTTTCGATTTTATAATTTAAAGAAAAAACTATTATAAGAGTTGAATTTAATATGAATAATAGAATCATTAGAAATGGGTGATGAAATGCTATTCTCAGAAAATGAAATGAAGAATATCAAAATTGAATTGAGTAAATTAAAAGATAGGGTTGTGCTAAAGTTATTCACAGATTTTAAAACCCAAGAAGATGGTACAAAAAAAAGAATGTGCATGGCTTGCGAGGGGACGCATGACCTATTAAAAACCCTTTCAGAACTTTCAGATGGAAAATTAGATCATAAAGAGCTGTCAACTGAGGAGAATAAAGAAGAAACAAAATTTTATAACGTGAATCGGATTCCTGCAATACTTTTTGTTGATGAAAATGGCAAGGAAATTATTAGATATTCAGCTTATCCTTCGGGATCAGAATTCGTACCTTTCCTTAATAGCATACAATATTTTTCTGGAGTGAGACCTTTTTATACCGATCAAATCCAAACGCATCTCAAAAAAATTCCTCAATCAAATATGAAGATTTTTATCACCCCAACATGTCCATATTGTCCTGCAACAGTACCAGTTGTGACTTTATTTGCAATAGTATCCAAAGGAAAGATAACAGCTGAAGTAATTGATGTAAACTTGAATCCAGATATCGCGATGAAATATCAAGTTCAAGGTGTACCTCACACGATAGTGAATGAAAAAGAGAACATTTATGGAATGTTTTCACCTCAAGATTTATTGGATAAATTGACAAAAGGACAAAGAGATTTTGGAGGCATGTATGCCTAAAGAAATTGTAAAAGGGGTAGAATAAATTGTCTCAAGATGATAAATATCGAGAAATTATCAAACAAGAAATGGGTAAGCTAAAAAAACCCGTGAAGTTAAAGGTATTTACATCTCAAAGTGCTAAACCTGATGGAACAAAAATAAAAGCTTGCATGAATTGCAGTCAATTCATGTCTTTATTAAGAGTATATGAAGAAAATTCAAATGGCATGTTAACGATTGAAGAATTATCTATTGATGAAAATCCAGAATTTGCAAAACGTTATGATATTCAACGTGTTCCTACTATTTTGTTTGTAGATGAGAATGGTACCGAATTTATTCGATATTTAGCAGCACCTCAAGGTGCTGAGATCCAACCATTTATCCAAGCGATATTTACATTTGCTGGGATTCCGAATTATTATGAGGCTACAATTAAACAAAACTTAAATCGAATTGAACCTGCTACAATTAAAGTCATGATAACAAATACTTGCCCATACTGTCCGTCAGTTGTTTCTATCTGTAATCAATTTGCATTAGCTTCTGGAGGAAAAATAAGGACTATAATTATCGATGTTAATGCAAACCAAGATATAGGACAATATTATGATGCATCGGGAGTTCCGTATACTATTGTTAATGATCGGAAGACTTTAGTTGGTATGGTTGGTCCCAATGAGATTATACGGGAATTAATAGGAGGAAACATACACGTCCAGTATTAAAGCATCATTTTTTAAACTTAATGAAGTGAGAAAAGAAATGCCAATATCTTACGTTTTTAATAAAATAATCAATAATGAGATGGTAAAACTAACAAAACCAGTAGAATTATCACTCTTTTTGGGTGTTAATACTGAGGATAATGAGAAGATAAGATCAATACTCAAAATATATGTAGAAAGTTCTAAGGATTTACTTTCAATTAAGGAGGTTTCTAATCCAATTATCTCTAAGAATTATGATATCAAACACTTCCCTGCCATTTTATTTATTAATACAGATGGGAAAGAAATAATTCGTTATTTAGCAAAACCATTTGGTGCTGAAATTCGTCCTTTTATTGAAACATTAATCACGTTTTCAGGGGACCCAAATTATTATGAATTGGTAATTAAAGAAAATATAGAAAAGATTAAACCTTCAATTATCAAAGTGATGATTACAGATTCTTGTGCATATTGCCCAGAGATAATAACTTTCGTAAATAAATTCGCAATAGCGTCAAATGGTAAAATAAGATCAGTTATCATTGATATCATGACACATTCAGACATTAGTGAGTCATATGATATTTCAAGCGTCCCAATTACAGTAATAAATGATAAAAAATCATTTACTGGAATGGTTGGACCAGATGAGGTCCTGCAAGAACTGATAGGAGGAAGTTGAATTGTTAAATATTGATATGAATAGTTTAGATTTAGAGAAAACATATGATCTAGTAGTATTGGGTGGTGGACCTACTGCAATAGCATGTGCGATTTATGCCGCACGATTCGCTTTAGATGTATTAGTCGTAGGTAAGATATTTGGAGGATTAATCGCAACGACGGATATTGTCGAGAATTATCCTGGAATCACCTCAACAAGCGGTCAAGGGTTAATGGAAATGTTCAAAGACCACATGAACTCATTAAGTATCCCTTATATTTCTGATGAAATTAGAAGCATTGAAAATGCTGGAGACTATTTTACTTTGCATTCATTTTTTCAAAAATTCAAGGCAAAGTCGATCTGTATTGCTACGGGTTCAGAAAGGCGAAAATTAGGAATTCCCGGTGAGGATCAATTTGCAGGGAAAGGAGTCTCTTATTGCGCTACATGTGATGGTCCCTTTTATAGAGATAAAGTGGTTTGTGTTATTGGAGGGAGTGATTCCGCAGCAAAAGAAGCCTTATATTTAGCTCAAAATTCAAAAAAAGTATATATTATTTATCGAAGAGAAGAAATTCGAGCAGAACCTATAAACAAGAAAAAGGTTTACGAAAATGGCAAAATTGAAATAATCAATAACACAAACGTGGTAGAAATTGTTGGTAAAACAAATGTAAATCATATAATTTTTGACAATGGAAAAGAACTAGAGGTTGATGGGGTTTTTATTGAGATTGGTTCAATCCCTAATTCCGAGATTGCCAAAAGAATAGGAGTTAAGACAAATGAAAAAGGAGAAATCTTCATTAATAGAAAGTCTGAAACCAACATACTAGGAATATTTGCTGCGGGAGATGTAGCAGATGCTCCTTTTAAACAAGCAATTACAGGGGTTGCGGAAGGAGTTATTGCCGCTTATTCTGCATTTGATTATATAAAGGATGTAGATATTGAATACTAAACTGTCTTATTGTTTGGAAATTGAGATTAATTTCAATTATGTGCTCTCCAACAGCAGATAAAATGACTGTAAAGAATCTCAAAATAAAATCCTGTAACTCATAGCAATCTTATTTGGTCTAAAAAATCATCAATAAAGTATATATTTTCGGGATCTAATAGATCCATCATCTGCTGAGATAATAGTTTTCTAAATGACCATATTTCAACTTTTTTATTTAAATCTTTTAACTTTTTGACTACCGGAACAAAATCACTGTCTCCGCTTACGATTATTATCGTATCAACACCTTTTTCGTAAGCAGATGATATTATGTCAACTGCCATCAAGACGTCTATCCTTTTTTCTATTTTCTTCCCATTAGGAGCAACTTTAATCGCTCGTGTCTTTAAATTATACCCCATTTTATTTAAAGAACTAAACCACGCTTTCTCTTTATCTCTAACAGGGTACATTAATCCTGTATAAATATTAGCTTCAAGTAAATTTCTTTGTTTTTTAATTATTTTCTTTAACTTACTGTAATCGCACTGAAAATTTAGAGATTGAAAAGAATGAAACAAATTACTATTGTCTATATAAATTATTATATTTTCTGTGCTCATTTATTATAAAAAATGAAAAAAGAAAAAAAGTTATTCAATATTCACATCAAAACTGTGGAATTCTGGTTCTTTGAAAGGTACTTCTATTTTTAATTGACCATTTTTTAATCGCGCTTTTGCTTTATCTACTGCAATTGGACAACAGACGGCATATGTTCCAATATAGGTTTTATCTTCTCGTTCACCTTTGATAAAAAAAGAATCCTCTTGCATCTTAAGCTTTATACTTTCTTTTTCAATGCCAGGTAAGTTTATGTCAATGAAATATGTATCGTGATTATCATTTGGATACATAAAGATTTCCGGAGAAACATATGTTTTTTCCTTTTCTTCAGACATTAATATCACCATCAATAAAATTATTCGATTGGAACTTCAACTGCATCTTCCATCGGATCTTTAAAAGGAATGTCTATTTTCAAGATTCCGTTTTTGTACACGGCTTTACTTTCTTCGGCTTTAACTGGGCAACAAATAGCATAGCTTCCTACATAAACAGTATTTTCAGTTTCTCCTTTGACGAAAAACGAATCTTCATGAACTTTTAACTTAATAGTATCTTTTTCAACTCCCGGCATGGTAATCTCAAAATGGTAATTCTCGGTTTCATCATCTGCCCACGAGCAAACATCTGGAGAAGAAACAAACTTTTCTTTTTCTTCAGTCATATATATCACTTCCTATTTATTTTTTAATTTATTTTCAACACTGAATGAGAAAAATTGGGCATATTAAAACTTCTGATAAT
>Ga0307442_1000227_pt1 | contig 26115 bp, 25 predicted proteins | sample SalMarWE160430MG_FD_202143 | JGI IMG/M metagenome (GOLD analysis project Ga0307442, IMG submission 202143) | Salt marsh sediment microbial communities from the Plum Island Ecosystem LTER, Massachusetts, United States - WE1604-30 | ecosystem: Environmental > Aquatic > Marine > Intertidal zone >...
CATAACTGCGGCGGAGGCGCCCGATGCCTACTTGCGCGGGCTTAACCCCCAGGCGGTGCAGTTTGAGAGGCTGCGTCAAGCCTACCTTGCGACCCGCAACAAGACGCTCGCCAAGAGGCTGTTGGCCAACATGGAGGAGTGGCGCTGGATGCCCGAGGATCTGGGCGGGCTCCACATCCTCGCAAACATTCCCGAGTTCATGGTGCACCTGGTCAAGGACGGCAAGGTCATCTACTCCGAGCGCATCGTGGTTGGCGAGGTGGGCAAACAGACGACCGTATTCACCCGCAATCTCAAGTCGATCGTGTTCAAGCCCATGTGGCGGGTGCCTGACTCTATCAAGGAGCGCGAGCTGCTTCCCAACCTGCGCCGTGGCGGCAGCATGTTTCGCCAGTACGGTCTGGAGCTGCAGAGCAAGGACGGCGTGCCGCTCGACTATCGCAAGATCGACTGGAGCACGACCAATATCCTCGACTACGAGGTGGTGCAGCCGCCCGGCCCCAAGAACGTTATGGGCATAGTCAAGTTCACCTTCCCCAGCCAGCACACCATCTTCATGCACGACACTGTCGACAAGTGGATGTTTCGGCGCAAGGTGCGCACGCTGAGTCACGGCTGCATGCGCCTGCGCAATCCCATGCGCATGGCGGAGCTGGTGCTGGCGGAGGACAAAGGTTGGGATGCCGCCCACGTCGAGGAGGTGATGCGCACCGGTCCGCGCAACAACCAGATTATGATCGACCACAAGATCCCGGTGCACATCGTCTACTTCACGGCCTGGGTGGACGATAATGGCAAGGTTCACACCTATCGCGACATCTACGGCCACGAGAAGCGCATCACCCTGGCGCTGGAGGGCCGCTGGGGCGAGATGCCGCCTGCCCCCAATCATTTGGCGCCGGTCGAGCCGGTGCCGCCCGGCACGCTGTCCAATTCCGCTGCCAGTGTCTCGAATCGCCGCCGCAAAGCACAGTCGATCGTCGACATGGTCGGAAACGCGCTCGGCGGTGGCTTCTGAGCCATCGTCGCCCAGCGAATCGACGCGCAGCCAAATTATTCTGTTCGCGGCGCACCCCGTCGCCTTGAACACCTGAGCGTTGGCGGATAGCCAACGCTATGAGGACGCTACGAATCATCCCCTTGAGCCGCGGCGTTTGCTTGCTGGCTGCCGCCCTGCTCTTTGCTCAACCTGCGTCTGCGCAAGGCCCCTCATCCTCGCCAATCGATACGGCTGCGATCTCGGCGACGCCGACGCTTACGGCATCCGCGATCAAGTCAAAGATCGACGAGATCGAGGCGCGCAAGGACATCGCGCCGGCGATCCGCGATCAATCGTTGGCTCTCTATCGCGATGCCCTCAGTCAGCTGGAGGCTGCGGAAGCGAGCAGCGCGGCCGCGGCCAAGTTCCAAGAGGCGATACAGTCCTCGCCCAAGCGCACGGCCGAGCTCAAACAGCAACTGTCGGCCCTGCTCGCACCGCCCAAGACCACGGGGTCCGCGGAAAAAAAGCAGATAAGCCGCCTCAAGCTCGCCGATATCGAGCAGCGACTCGACACCGCGCAAGCCGAGATCGCAACCGTCAGGACGGAACTCGGCGAGCTCGATGCCACGCTGCGCACCATGGCCGCGCGCCCGACGGCGGCGCGCGAGGAGCAATCCGTCGAGAAGCAGCATCTCGATGCGCTGGCCTCGGCACGGCCGACGCCGAACCTCGACGAGGACCCGGCCGTCGCCGAGGCGCGTCGGGCCTCGATCGCGGCCGAGCGCCTCGCCCGCGCCGCCAAGATCAACCTGCTCGAGCAGGAGGTCATCAGCCTGCCCGCGCGCCAGGCGCTCACGAGCGCGCGCCGCGACCTCGCCGCGGCCAAGCTCGCGCGTCTGGAGAGCCAAGTGCCCCTGCTTGAAGCGCGCATCAACGAGCTGCGCCAGAGCGATGCGCTGCGCAAGCAAGCCCAGGCAGAGCAGGTCACACGCCAACTTTCGGGTCAGTCCCCGCTGCTCGAGGATTACGCCAAGGCCACCGCCCTGCTGGGGCAAAAGCAGATCGATCTGGCGCGTGCGACGCAGGAGGATCAGGCCGCGCAGACGGCGATCAACGCCGAGATCGCCCGCACGCGCGAGAGCACGGCGGCCGCGCAGCAGATCTTGGAGATCGGCAGCGTCGGCGAGGAGCTGGGTGAGTTTCTGCGCGAGATGCGGGCGCAGCTTCCGCTGATCGCTTCGCTGCGCGACAACATCCATGAGCGCGACGAGGCGATCGTCGACGCGCGCCTGCAGCGCCTCAACGTCGACAAGACACGGCGCATGCTGGCGGACCCCCAGCATGCGGCTGACCGTCTGCTGGCACAGACCGCGCCTGAGACGCGCGCCCAGCTGCAGCCGACGCTGCAAAAGCTCATTTCCGAGCGCGCCGACGCCCTTGCGCGCCTGAGCGAGGCCTACACACGGCGCATCGATGATTTGGCGAAAATCAATGCTTCCGAGCGCGATCTTCTGAGCCAGACCGAGCAGCTCGAGTCGCTTCTGAACGACCGGCTCTTGTGGCTGCCGAGCTCTGCGCCGTTGGGATACGCCTGGCTCGAGCAGGTGGAGACGAGCGTCGCTTGGATAACGTCGGGCGAAAGCTGGAGAAACCTCTGGAACACCTTCGCCCATCGCATTCAATCGCTCCCGCTCCTGAGCCTGGGCGTGTTTGCGGTCTTCACCGTCTTGTGGGGCTTCAGGCGGCGGCTGCGGGCGCGGCTCGATGGCATCGCGGTCGCCGTCGGCCGGCCCATGACCGACGGCTACTTGCTTACCCCCCGGGCGCTCGTGATTACGGCACTCATCTCGCTGCACTGGCCGCTGCTCTTTGGCTACGTGGGATGGCTGCTGACAAAGACGCCCGAAGCCTCGGAGTTTGCCGCCAGCGTCGGCAATGGCTTGCTCGGCGCGGCGTTCGTCATCCTGGTTCTGCGCTTTCTCCAGCTCCTCTGTCTCGATTACGGGTTGTTCCGCGCGCATTTCGAGTGGAGCGCACGCGCCTGCCAGCTGTTGGCGCGCAATCTGTCGTGGCTCGTTCTCCTGGCAGCGCCTGTCGCGTTTCTGCTCGGAATGATCGAGGTCGACAAGTCGCAAGTCTACCGTGACGGCTTGGGCCGTCTGGCGTTCCTCGCCGGCTCGATTGCCATCGCCGTGTTTGCCATGCGCATCTTGAACCCGCGCAAAGGCATCTTCGCCGAGCAGCTCCCGCGCGACAGTGCCTTGTGGCTGATGCGCAGCCTCTGGTATCCGCTGGCGTGGGCGGCTCCCTTGGCGCTCGCCGCACTCGCGGTCTCCGGCTACTACGACAGCGCCTCGCTGTTGCAGGCGGTGCTCTTGGAGACCGTCGCCATCGGGATTCTCGGGCTCATTGCCTACGGGGTCGCCATGCGGCAGCTGCTTGTCGCCCGCCGCCGTCTGGAGATGCAGCACGCTTACGAGCGGCGCGAGAAGGCGCGTGCAGCTGCCGTCGCGCGCGAGGCCGCGGAGGCCACCGGCGACGCGACTCCGCAGATGAGCGATGTCCTGGAGGTGGACGTCGCCTCCATCAGCCAGCAGACGCGCACGCTGTTGCGCATGCTGACGCTGGTAGGTCTCGCCATCGCTCTGTGGCTGGTGTGGCGTCCGCTGCTGCCCGCGCTTGGCGTGCTCGACAACGTCGCTTTGTGGACGCAAACGATTGCCACCGATGCCGGCACCAGAATCGTGCCGGTGACGCTCTCGAACCTGTTGATGGCGCTCGCCATTGCCGCGATGACGTTCGTTGCCTCCCACAACTTGCCTGGGCTCTTGGAGATCCTGCTTCTGCAGCGGCTCTCGATCGAGCCCGGCACGCGCTACGCCATCACTGCCATCAGCCGCTACTGCATCATCGCCGTGGGACTGCTCATCGCCTTCAACCGCGTCGGTGCCGATTGGTCGCAACTGCAGTGGATCGTCGCCGCGTTGGGCGTCGGCGTCGGATTCGGGCTGCAGGAGATCGTGGCCAACTTCGTGTCAGGCCTCATCATCCTTTTCGAGCGGCCGGTGCGGGTCGGCGACACGGTCACCATCGGCGACCTGAGCGGCACCGTCTCGCGCATTCAGATCCGCGCCACCAGCATCACCGACTGGGACAACCGCGAGACCTTGGTGCCCAACAAGGCGCTAATTACCGACAAAGTCATGAACTGGACGCTATCGGACCAGGTGACCAGGCTTCTGGTCCCGGTCGGCATCGCCTACGGCTCAGACACCGTGCGCGCCCAGGAGATCATGCTGGATGCGGTCAAGGCCAATCCGCTGGTGCTGAGCCAGCCGCCGCCGACGGTTTTCTTCCTCGGCTTCGGCGACAGCGCCCTCAATTACGAGATCCGCGCCTTCGTCGCGCAACCGGCCCATCGTCTGTTGGTGCTGCACGAGTTGCACGTCGCCATCGAGCGCGCCTTGCGTGAGCACAATATCCAGATCCCGTTCCCGCAACGCGATCTTCATCTGAAGTTCGAGGAGGCCGCGGACGCGGCCCAAGCTGCGGGCATCAAGGCGCTGCGCCAGAAGCTGAAGGAGGCCGGCTAGAGCGCCCGCTCTTCCGAAATCGTCCGTCTCCAACGTTTTTTAGCAAATTTGCGTTAGCCTTGACGCAAAATCAAAAAGAACAATCGGAGACGTCCATGTTTGAGAGTCTCGTCAACCAATTCGATACGATAGCGCTCGGCGAGGAGCTTTATACGTTCTGCTTCACGGCCTTCATGGTCGGCGGTGCCGTCTGCTGCGGTGTGCGCTGTATGAGGCCAGAGCCCGCGCCCGCCGCGAAAAAGCCCGCATCGATCGATACCTGCAAAGCCAAAGCAAAGCCGGCAAAGGCGCGGCGGCGCAAGAGCAAACCACGCGCGCGTGCTAAGCCGCCGCCGCGACGTCCGCGCCGTCCGCTCGCTTCAAGTCCGGTGGCACGGCTTCCTCGCGCAACGCGGCAATCGCTTCGGCAAGCTCCATCACTTGCTGCTTCTCGGAGCCGAGACGGCGAATCGAGACTTTGCCTTCCTCCGCCTCACGTTTGCCGACGACGAGCAGCACCGGCACCTTGGCGAGCGAGTGCTCACGCACCTTGTAATTGATCTTCTCGTTCCTGAGATCGATCTCGGCGCGCAGGCCGGCCGCCTTCAGCTGCTCCAGCACCTCCAGCGCATAGGCGTCCGCATCCGACACGATGGTCGCCACCACCACCTGCAGCGGCGCCAGCCACAGCGGCAGGTGGCCGGCGAAGTTCTCGATCAGCACGCCCGTGAAGCGCTCCAGCGAGCCGAAGATGGCGCGGTGGATCATCACCGGCGTCTTCTTCTCCGAATGCTCGTCGATATAGAAGGCGCCGAGCCGTCCCGGCAGGTTGAAATCGACCTGCGTGGTACCGCACTGCCAATCGCGGCCGATGGCGTCTTTCAACACGTACTCGAACTTGGGGCCATAGAACGCCCCCTCGCCTGGGTTGATTGAGGTCTTGATGCGCCCCTTGCCACGCTTCTCGATCTCCTTGAGCACCTTCTCCATTACGGTCTCGGCGTGATCCCACTGCTCGTCGGAGCCGACGCGTTTTTCCGGCCTGGTCGACAGCTTCACCACGATGTCCTTGAAGCCGAAGTCCTCGTAGATCGACAGCAAGAGGTCGTTCACCTCAAGGCACTGCTCCTCGAGCTGGTCCTCGGTGATGAAGATGTGCGCGTCGTCCTGCGTGAAGTGGCGCACGCGTAGCAGGCCGTGCATGGCGCCCGAGGGCTCGTAGCGATGCACCTTGCCAAACTCGCCCATCTTGATCGGCAGATCGCGGTAGCTCTTGAGCCCGTGCTTGTAGATCTGCACGTGGCCCGGGCAGTTCATCGGTTTGCAGCAGAAGACGCGCTCGTCGGGAAGCTCAGTGACGAACATCATCTCCCGGTAGTTCTCCCAATGGCCGGACAGCTCCCAGAAATGCTTCTCCATCATGTCGGGAGAGTTGACCTCGGTATAGCCAGCCGCGGCGAGACGCCGGCGCATGTAGGCGATCAGCGTCTGGAACAGCGTCCAGCCCTTGGGGTGCCAGAATACAGAGCCAGGCGCCTCCTCCTGGAAGTGGAACAGATCCATCTCGCGCCCCAAGCGGCGATGGTCGCGCTTCTCGGCCTCCTCCAGCATCTTGAGGTAGGCCTGCAAGTCGGCGTCGCTTGCCCAGGCCGTACCGTAGATGCGCTGGAGCATCGGCTTGTTGGCGTCGCCGCGCCAATAGGCGCCGGCGATCTTTTGCAGCTTGAAGGCCTTGCCGACCTGCCCAGTGGAGACCATGTGCGGGCCGCGGCACAGATCGAGCCATTCTCCCTGCTTATAGATCTTGACGTCCTCGTCAGGGGGAATCGCATCGATGAGCTCAACCTTGAAGTTCTCGCCGCGCTCCTTGAAGAAATCCTTGGCCTTCTTGCGACTCCAGACCTCCTTGGTGAAGTGCGCGTTCTTCTGGATGATCTCGGCCATCCGCTTCTCGATCTTGGGCAGATCGTCGGGATGAAACGGCTCCTGTTTGGCGAAGTCGTAATAAAAGCCGTTCTCGATCACGGGCCCGATCGTGACCTGCACCTTCGGCCACAGCGACTGCACGGCCTCGGCCATAACGTGCGCGGCGTCATGCCGGATCATGGGCAGCGCCTCAGCGTCCGTGCGCGAGATGAATTTGATCGCAGCGTCTGCCGTGATGGGGTCGGCGAGGTCGACGACATCACCGTTGAGGCTCATCGCGACCGTGCGCTTCGCAAGCGACGGCGAAATGGACTTCGCGACCTCGAGCCCGGTCGTTCCACTCTCGATCTCGCGCTTGGCGCCGTCCGGAAATGTCAGGGTAATCTTCGATGCCGCAGGTGCCTTCTTGGAGGCATTGGGGCGGGCATGCGGGGCCGCGTCGGCCATGTCCTTTTCCTCTCAATCGCTGCATACCAAGCAGGTAAGATGGCCCGTATATAATCACGCGAGAGCCGGGTGTCACCCCTCTGGTTGCCGCAGGCGCCAGCGTCCGTAGCGCCAAGGGGCAAGTGGGTGGCGCTCTGCGCGGATGTCGGGCACGGGATCATAGCCGTGCGTTCCCCAGGGATGACAGCGCATCAGCCGCGAGAGTGTGAGCCAGAAGCCGCGCCAAGCGCCGTTCTTGTCGATGGCTTCGAGCGCATATTCCGAGCAGGTCGGCACGTGCCGGCAGTGCCAGCCGAAGAACGCCTTGAGCGTCCAGCGGTAGAGGTGGATCGGCGCCTTTAGAAGCGTCCCGGCGACATTCATGCGTAAGGCTCGCCCGACTTGTGCAGGAACACGACTTTGCCGCCCCGCTTCTCCAGGCGCAGGTCGATGTCGGGATACTCGGCGTCCTCATCGGCGCTGCGCGTGCCGACCTCCAAATACGTGGCAGGGCGCGCGCTCTTGTTGACGAGCTGATGGCCATTCGCCTCACCGGCGGGAAAGCTCGCCGCCATGCCTTGCCGCAAGACTTCCTCGCCCGCGTCGGTGATAAGGGTCAGCTCGCCGTCGAGCACATAGATGAACTCATCCTCGCGCGCGTGCCAGTGCCGGTGCGCAGACATGGCGCCCGGCTCCAGCGTCGTCAGGTTGACGCCGAACTGGGTAAGGCCGCCGGCGTTGCCGAGCGCGCGCTTGATGCGGCCCTCGAACCCTTTGGCCAATTGCGCCGGATATATCGTCCCGCGCCGGCCCTCCACCTTGGAAGGATCGCGTATCACAGTCATGTCGCACTCCCAGATTGGATCAAGCGGAGGCCGCGCGCGTCTTGGCCGCGGCGCCTTTTTCCTCGATCTCGGCAATCGCCTTCTCCAGCGCATCAAAGGTGAGCAGCACCGAGCCGTGGCGGGCCTTGTAGTGACGAACGGGCTCGAGCAGTGCCAGCTCCGCAAACCGGCCGCCGGGCGGGGGGCCGTCCTCCTTGAGCATGCGGCGCATCGCGGCGCCTGCCTCGCGCACCTCCTCGGCCGTCGCGCCGATCACGTGGCTCCCGAGAATAGACGCGGCCGCTTGGCCCAGGAGACAGGCTTTGACCGTTTGACCGTAGCCCGTCACCCGGTCACCGCTCATCTTCAAGTCGATGGTGACGGTCGAGCCGCACAGCTTGGAATGGGCCGTGGCGGTGGCGTCGGGCCGGTCGAGGCGCTCCGAGCAGGGGATATGCGCCGCCAGCTCCAGGAGCTTCGTGTTGTAGATCTCGTCCAAATCGGCCATTCGTGCCTTCGCGGGCGCTGCGGCCCGATCCCTTCCCAATTCTCAAGCCTCTCCCGATAATATAGGGCAGGCTCGGTAAAAGTGGCATCGCGCCCCAGATCTGTCACGCTTGGGCCTGTCACGCAGAGGAGCGGCCACGCTTGAAGAAGACCTCGCCGGAAAAGCTTGCAAGCACGGACCTGCACCGGCCGAGCCGCCAGGAGGCGGAGGACGCGGTGCGCACGCTGCTCGCCTGGGCCGGCGATGATCCCGAGCGTGCAGGCCTCGTCAACACGCCCAAGCGTGTGGTCGACGCCTTCGAGGAGCGCTTCTGCGGCTACCGCGAGGACCCCGCAGCCGAGCTTGCCCGCACCTTCGAGGACGTCTCGGGGTATTCCGACATGATCCTGTTGCGCGACGTGCGGCTCGAGAGCCACTGCGAGCACCACATTGCGCCCTTCATCGGTGTCGCGCACGTTGCCTACGTCCCGCACCGCCGCGTGGTCGGGTTGTCGAAGCTGGCGCGCGTCGTGGACATCTTCGCGCACCGGCTGCAGGTGCAGGAGGCGCTGACGGCGCAGATCGCGACCACCATTCAGAATGTGCTGGCGCCGAAGGGAGTCGCTGTCATGATCCGCGCCAATCACCAGTGCATGACGTTGCGCGCCGTCAATCAGCCTGCGGCGACGATGGTGACCACGCACTTTACCGGCTTATTCGATACGGCTGAGACCTGGCGCAACCGCTTCCTGCAGGCGGTGCAAGTCCCTCAGGGCGACCGCTACGTCTGAGTCACGCGCTGCCCCGCCCCTTCAAGACGAAGAGCGTTGCTGATGGCCCAATCCAAGACACAACGATTTTCCCCGCGCGGCAGCAAGGAAAGCATCGAGGCGGGGCTCAGCTTCCAGCCCGAGTTCGATGCTGATGGGCTGATCCCTGCGATCGTCAGCGATGCCGACACGGGCGAGGTGTTGATGTTCGCGTGGATGAACGCCGACGCCCTCGCGCTGACAATCGAGCAAGGCGTTGGTCACTTCTGGAGCCGCTCGCGCCGCGCGCTCTGGAAGAAGGGGGAAGAAAGCGGAAACGTCTTGCGCGTCGTGGAGCTGCGCACTGACTGCGACCAGGATGTCGTTTGGCTGCGCGTCACTGTCGCGGGCGACGGCCTTGCCTGTCATACGGGCCGGCGCAGTTGCTTTTACCGCTCTGTGCCGCTGGGGCCTGCACCGCACGATGCTCTGCATCCGGTGCCGCAGAAAGAGCCGCGGAAACGCTGATTGGATTGCTTTATTGCGTTGCAATGGCCGCTCAAACCCTCGTGTTCGAGGGTGTGGGCTAGTGTAAGGTTAATCTTAGCGCCCTATATTCATTAGCAGACAACAAAACGATTCGGGCTCGTTTGGCGTACCCCGATGGGCATGTAGATTGCATTCTAGCCGTTAAATTGACCTAGATTGCAGTCGTGCTCGTAGCTCTGGAGGGCACGCCGGCGCAGAGGCAGGTGACCGGCTATGGCAAGAACGAAGATCGGCCTAGCGTTGGGCGGCGGCGCGGCGCGCGGCTGGGCCCATATCGGTGTCATCAGAGCGTTGAGCGAAGCCGGCATTGAGCCGGATATCATCGTAGGAACGTCAATCGGCGCGGTCGTCGGCGCCTGCTACGCGGGTGGCCACCTCGACTCGCTGGAGCAGTTTGCGCGCGGTCTGACCCGTCGGCGTGTCTTCGGCTACCTCGATTTCAACTTCGCAGGCACCGGCCTCATCAATGGTCAGCGGCTGTGCGATCAGCTGGAGCAGCACCTCGGTCATCTCACCATCGAGGAGCTCAACCCCCGCTTCACAGCGGTGGCGACCGAGATCGGAACCGGCCACGAGATTTGGCTGTCGCGCGGGCAAGTCGTCGATGCCGTCCGCGCCTCCTATGCGCTCCCCGGAATCTTCCGGCCCGTCAAGATCGGCGGCCGCTGGCTGTTCGATGGCGCGCTGGTTAATCCGATCCCGGTCTCGGTGTGCAGGGCGCACGGCGCGCGCTACGTCATCGCCGTCAACCTCAATTTCGACGTATGCGGGCGTGGCACCATTGATCCGCATTTCGAGCCAGACGTTGCAGCCGAGGCGGAGGAGCCCGAGGAGACCATGCCGATCCTGGGCAAGAACGGCGCCGCCGTGCGCCGCCTTCTGCAGCGCCAGATTTTCGGAAAGGGCGAGTCGGCGCCGGGCATCTCAACGGTGATGATGGATGCCTTCAACATCGTGCAGGATCGCATTGCGCGCTCGCGGCTTGCGGGCGATCCGCCCGACGCCATGATCAACCTGCGCTTGGGCGACGTGGGCTTGTTTGACTTCCACCGGGCCGACGAGCTGATCGCTCATGGAGCGGCCGCGACCAAGCGCCATCTGCAGGACATGCGCCGCGAGATCGACGCGCGCAAGCATGCGCCTGGCGCTCACGTAGGCATTGTCGAGGTGGCTTGAGCCATCTCTACGGTGGCTTGCGGGCGGATTGACGGGCTGGACTCTAGCCTGTCGCGAAGTAGTCGCGCATCGCCGTCACTTCCATCTCCACCTCCGCGACGTGATGCTTGACGATGTCCCCGATGGAGACGATGCCGACGAGGGCTCCGTCCTCGATGACCGGGACGTGGCGGAAGCGGCCCTGCGTCATCAGCTCCATCATTTCCTCGAGCGTGCTGGTCTCCTGGCAAGAGACGACCGATGACGTCATGCACTTGGACGCCGGCTCCTTGAGTGCGGCTTGCCCGCGCTCGGCCAGCTGGCGAATGATGTCACGCTCCGACAGGATGCCCGCGACCTCGCCGTTGTCGCCAACGATGACGATAGCGCCGATCTTCTTTTGACTGAGCCTGTCGATGACCTCAGACAGCGTCGAATCGGGGCGCGCGGTCGCCACCGCCCTCCCCTTGGCTTTGAGAATCTGAGCGATATTCATCTCTTTCCTCCCACTGCACCTTGGCAGTTGAGGCACGGCTGATCCCGTTGCGGCCGCGACAAAACGAGATTTGCGCCTGTGCCTATCATTATTATTCGACGCGAGAACGTCTTGCCCTATTTCCTTTTGGCTAGGCGCACCATGCGGTTCGCCGAGCCCTCAATGCTGCGGCAATTTGGCCCATGACGCAAGATCTCTGTCTAGAATGGGCCGGTCTGGTGAACGGACCGTGGAGCGCGTTCAAAGAAGCCATAACAAAATAGACCAGTAAAATATCCACCCAGATGCGCCTGCCAGGCGATCCCCCCTGCCGGCAGGCCCCCGAGCCCAAGCACCCCCAAGAAGTTGGCAAAGAGGAAGGCCCCCGTAACCAACAAGACGCGCGGGTCCGTTAGGGCCTTGGCGAGCGGCATCAGGGGCACCTGGGCGGGGTCTTCCCGCAGTGCACGCAGACCATCGGTATCGAGCGCACTGAACAGGAACCGCATCGTTGCGCCCATGAGGCCCGAGATGGCGCCTGAGGCTCCGACCATGGGCGCCATCAGCCCCGGGTTGAAGATCAGGAATGTGACCGAACCGGCGATGGCACATACCGCAAAGAACAAGAGGAACCTTGCGGTCCCGGTCCGATAGGCCACCACCCCTCCGAACGCCAGCAGCCAGGCGCTGTTAATGGCAAGGTGCAGAAGACCGCCGTGCACGACCGCATAGGTCAGAAACGAGGTCACCGAGGCCACCGGCCCTCCAGGGATGGACTGCGCATAGCCATCGTAGCGCGCCGGGACGAACGAAAGCGCCACCGTCAGCCAGGCGCCCCACGTTTCGGGCAGAGCGGCCAACAATAGTTGGACGCCGACGAGCACTCCGAGGACCGCCAAAACGCTGCCCGGCACGTTGAACATCGGCTCGTGTTGGTTCACCTGCTCATCCCTTTTGCTGCCGCGCCCCGGTGCTCGGCCGGCCGGCAGAGTTAACGGCACAACGCCCGCCCAGCAACCAAGATTCCGCTCCCAACGTCTGCGCAGCCCTCATGGCACGGATGCTGCTCCTCAGGGCTGCATGACGACCGATCGGAGAGAAGTTGTCCCGATCCGGAACGATTAACAGGCTTTGTTCTACGGGGACGCCCTGGCGACTAGAACCATGAGACATAAGACCAGCAAGGCGCTGTTTGCATATTGGGACACTGTGCGCGGGCACAGGTTGGCACCGCAGCGTTTCGAGATCGACCCCTCGAAAATCAGCGCCATCTTGCCTTACACCTTCATACTGGAGCGGCGCGACGCGGAGACGTTCAGCTTCCGGCTGGCGGGCACGCGCATGTGCGACATCTTTGGACACGAACTGCGCGGCACTAATTTTCTCGATGGCTGGGAGACGATCGACCGCCTGCCGTTGCTGCGCCAGTTCTCTGCGCTGACACGGCAGGGCACTGCCGGCATCGTCTATCTGGAAATTGCCGCAGTCGCCGAGGAGGGCGTCGAGTGCGAGGTGCTCCTTCTGCCTCTTCGCCACACGCGCGATACCATCGACCGTGTATTGGGGACGTTCACGCCGTTGCAGTCGCCGGGCTGGCTCGGAGAAAAACCGGTTGTGAACAAGCGCGTCATTGCAAATGAGCTTATTTGGCCGTCGCGCGATCCATTTAGCGTAATTGCCCGTCCGAGCGAGCCGCCGCCTCTCAATCCGGCGCGGGCCGCCCGCATTGTGCGTTCCGAGCGACGCCAGTTCCGCGTGTTCGACGGTGGTCTCAGCGGCCCGGACTACGACGAGAGCTAATCGCGATCGCCTCGCCGGCTGATCCGAACACTCGCGACTCTTTTGAGCCTCCCGCGCTGCGCAACGCCTCCATGCAGAAATGGAGCGACGATTAGGTCTTCGTTAAGAGCCCTGCGCGCATATTTTCTCACGGAACAGAGCCATAGGTGTACGCGTTCTTTTCTTGGCTCGCGGACAGCTGCGGCCGCTACAGTGGCGGCCTAATCGCAGGATTGGCTCATGTCGAGTTCGGCTCCAATACGGCCACGCGGGCCCGACCCTGCCGGCTCATCCTTCGCTGATCAGCGCCGTTATCCCCGCTTTCCGCTCAGCTTGCCGGGCCGCTTCATGCGTGCCGATAAGCTTGATTATCCCTGCCGCCTGAAGGACATCTCCATCATCGGCGCAGCGATGACGTCGTCCACACCTTTGATCGTGGGCGAGCACCTCATCGTTTATTTGCTGCATTTGGGTGGTCTTGAAGGGACAGTTGTAAGGCGCACGGAGGACGGTTTTGCGATGAGCATTACCGCCACTCAGCGCAAGCGGGAGAAACTTGCGGCTCAAATCAAACGTTTGTCGGCACAGGGCGAGATTTCCGAGGCGGAAGAGCGCGTGTTTCCACGCCGACCCGCCAACGAGATCGCCACCTTGGCGCTCCTCGACGGGACCGTCGTGGACTGCCCCATGCTCGATGTGTCGCGCAGCGGGGCGTCGCTTGTGACGCCGATACGGCCCCCGTTGGGCACAGAGGTGATTTTCGCAAATCAGCGCGCGATCGTCGTGCGCCACCACGAGGAAGGCATCGCCGTCGAATTCGTTAATCAACGCTTGGAGGAAGAGATTAGGCTCGAAGGCCTCAGCCAGAACGACGGTTCATAAAGGTGAACGAGGGCACAGCCTTTTACTTCAAATCGCGCGGCGTCGCTTCAGGGTAATTCGAGCTCTTTCGAGTAGCTTGAGAGGGAAAAGTAACGGGGTATCGTAATGCATCGGGTAGAGCTTAGCGCCATTGTTCTGTTTGGCGGATTGCTCGCAGCGTCAAGTGTGTGCGCGCAGCAAGTCACGGCATTCGGGCCGATTGAGAATATCGCCCCCCCATCCGCGCGAGCGCCTGCCTTCATGCGCATCTTCGGACCCGCGCAGCCCCCGCACGGATTTGTGCGCTTCTGCGAGGCCACGCCGCGGGAATGCGCCCCCGATCATCGACCGGAGAACCGTTTCAATGCCTCGGCCGAGCGCTTGCGCCAGCTCGATGACGTCAACCGCATGGTGAACAAGGCCATTGCGCCGGCAACAGACCTCGAAATCTATGGTGTCAACGAGTACTGGACGTTGCCGCGAACAAAGGGCGACTGCGAGGATTACGCGCTGCTCAAGCGCCATGACCTCATCAAGATGGGCTGGCCGGTGAGCGCGCTACTGATGACGGTCGTGCGCGACGAGAAAGGCGAAGGCCATGCCGTGCTGACGGCCCGCACGATGCAGGGCGATTTCATTCTCGACAACAAGTCCGAGGACGTTCGCCTGTGGAGCCAGACGCCCTATGAGTACGTGATGCGCCAGTCCTATATCAACCCGCACGTGTGGGTTGCATTGGATACGCGCCATAGCCCGCTGGCAACCTCCCTCTCCGGATTGGAATTGGAGCGCTAGCGCGCGCTGTCGCGGTCGGTCTCACGCGCTCTGCGCCTTGAGACCGGCAGCGAACCGCTTCCAGTTCTTGACGTAACGACCCGCCGCTCCCCCGAACCTTGCCACATCCTCCGGAGATAGCTGGCGCACGATCTTACCTGGAGAGCCCAGCACCATCGAGCGCGGCGGGATCTCCTTGCCCTCGGGGATCAGCGTATTGGCGCCGACGAGACACTCCTCCCCGATCTTCACGCCGTTGAGCAGGATCGATCCAATTCCGATGAGGCTGCCGCGGCCAATGGTGCAGCCGTGCAGCATGACCATGTGCCCGATCGTGCAGTCCTCCCCGATCGTCAGCGGGAAGCCCGGGTCGGTGTGCAGGACGCACGTCTCCTGCACATTCGAGCGGGCGCCGATGCGGATCGGCTCGTTGTCGCCGCGGATAACGCTGCCGAACCAGACGCTCGCATCCTCCTCGAGGACGACCTTGCCGATGACGGCCGCGCTGGGCGCCACCCAATAGCGGCCCTCACCCGGCGTTGTCACGCCTGTGCCGTCGAGCTCGTAGAGCGCCATGCCCGGCTCCGCCGATTTCAAACGCCTTCGAGATCGAGCTCGAGGATCGCCATCTGGAACTGATAGGAGACCTCGCCGTCCTCGTCTTCGCGAAAAAGCACGGCGATGAACTCATCGCCGATGTAGACCTCGGCGGAATCGTCCTTCTTGGGGCGCGCGCGCACCTCGAGGTTGGGGGTCTTGAAAACCCTGCGCAAATAGGCCTGCAGGCGGGCCGTTTCGTCCTTGGTCACTTGGGAATCTCCTTTGCGCGGCGCCAGCCTTGAGGGGGAGCTTTGCCGCAGTGAAGCTCTAGAGGCCGCCGAAATCGTCGACCCAGGTCTGTTCCATCTCGAGTGCGGGCTCGGAGCATCCCGCCGAGCCGACGACTCTCGCTGGAACGCCGGCCACCGTCACGTGAGGGGGAACATCGCGCAGGACGACGCTGCCGGCGGCAATGCGCGAGCCCTCGCCCACCGTGATGTTGCCGAGGATCTTGGCGCCGGCGCCAACGAGAACGTTCTCACCGATCTTGGGATGGCGATTGCCTGTCTCCTTGCCGCTGCCGCCGAGGGTGACGGCGTGCAGGAACGAGCAGTTGTTGCCGACCACCGCGGTCTCTCCGACGACGAACCCGGTGGCGTGATCTATCATGATCCCCTGCCCGAAGCGCGCGGCAGGATGAATGTCGACGGAAAAAGTGCGCGAAGCCTGGCTCTGCAGGAACAAGGCGAAGTCGCGCCGTCCCTCGTGCCAGAGGGCGTGCGCGAAACGATGTGCGACGAGCGCATGGAACCCCTTAAAATAGAGCAGCGGCTCCAGATAGCGGTTGCAGGCCGGGTCCCGGTCGAATACGGCGGCGAGGTCGGCGCGAAATGTATTGCCGAGCTCCTGGTGCGCAGTCAGCGAGGCCAGGAACGTCTGGTTGATGAGGACGGGATCGACGTCGGAGTGATCGAGGCGTTGAGCCAGACGGTGGCAGATCGCGTCCTCGAGCCGATCATGGCTCAAGACGGTCGCGTAGATGAAGCTGCCGAGCGCCGGCTCGGCCGCCATTGCCGCCTGGGCCTCCTTGCGGATCTCCGACCAGATCGGATCATAGGGACTGACCTTGCTCGAAGCCGCCGAACGCGTTCTGGCTGCCATGTGAGCGCTCCTCAAGCCTTTCCGCCGGCTCCAGGTTGCAGAGGTGCTTCGCCTCGCCGACCCGTCCGGGGTACAAATATGATGCGTCCTCGTCAACGCCTACTGAAGGCGTTTTTCCTAACGTTGCCGTAAAGCGCCCGGTCCGGGCAATGTGCCCGATTGCAGGGCGTGTCCTTTGGCGCTTTTTGAACCCGAACCATAGGCTCAAGGAATTCCCATGCAGGATAGCCCGCCCGCAGCAGCCGCGCTCCGGCTCGAGCGCGAGGGTGAGATCGCCTTCATCGTCGCCGACAACCCCTCACGCATGAACGCGCTGACTGCCGCCATGTGGAAGGCGCTGCCAGACCTTCTCGCCGAGGCAGGTCGGGACCAAGACGTCCGCGTCATCGTGTTGAGAGGAGCTGGGACGCGGGCCTTCTCGGCCGGCGCCGACATCTCGGAATTTGAAAGCGCGCGTGCCGGCGACAAGGCTGCCGCCTACGATGCGCTGAACGACGCGGCGTTCAAGGCCTTGAGCCAATGCGCCAAGCCGACGATTGCCATGATCCATGGATTTTGCTTGGGCGGCGGCCTGGGCCTGGCCTTGTGCACGGACATCCGGCTCGCCGACGACAAGGCCGAGTTCGCCATTCCCGCAGCGAAGCTCGGGCTCGGTTACAATGCCCGTTGGATGCGTCCGTTGCTTGCCGCCGTGCCACCGGCGCGCGCCAAGGAGATGCTGTTCACGGCGCGCCGTTTCAAAGTGGCAGAAGCCTCTGCCATGGGTCTCATCAACGAGGTGGTGCCGGCACCGGAGCTCGAGGCGAGAACCCGCGTGCTCGCACAAGAGATTGCCGCCAACGCGCCCCTTACGGTGCGGGCAGCCAAGCGTGTGATCGACGAGTTCGTGCGGCATCCGGAGTCACCCGACATTAGCGCGCTCGACGCTGCGGTAGCGGCCTGTTTCAATAGCGAGGATTACGCAGAAGGGTGCCGCGCGTTCCTGGAAAAGCGCAAGCCACAGTTCAAAGGGCGTTGAGCAGCCGTGTCCTTCAGCGTCGAGCGCTACACGTTGGAGCTGGCCGAGGCGCCGTCTGAGGCGCTCATCGTGACGCCGCTGCCGGAGCGCGAGGCTGAGGCGCTTGGTGCCGCTTTTGCAGCCATCGATCCCTGGGCGAGCTACGGCTATCCGGCCTCGGCGCTCTCTGCATATTTGGGGACGCGGGAGCCCGGCGCGCCCCGCTTTCTTCTGACCTTCCGCGACGAGGTTGCAGGCGCAATCGGCATGCGGCTCGATTGGTTGCGCGGGGCCTACATTCAGTTCCTCGGGATCTTGCCGCCCTTCCAGCGGCGCGGGTTCGGGCGGACCGTGCTTGCGTGGATCGAGCGCGAAGCCCGCGCCGCCAAGCAGCGCAATCTCTGGGTGGCAGTCTCTGAGATCAACACCGATGCGCTGCGCTTCTATGAGCGACACGGCTTTGCGCAAGCCGCCTCTCTGCCTAACCTCGTCTACGACGGGCGCACAGAGATGCTCTTGCGCAAGCGGGTTTGCTAAGGCGCGCGTCAGACGCCGGAAAATTTTGCAAGATGTGATCGATCAACAGGTTTGTCTCGCGCCGCAACACGCACCGCTTGCCTGTGGACTTCGTGACAGTGGCACTGAATAGAGTTGCAACTGATGCTTTTGTGTCCGCTCTGCCCAGCTGTGAAGCAAGAAGATTGGCAATCCGACCACACAACTGTGGCGCACGAGCCGACGATGCCGCAGCTTTGATCGCATTCGATTAGAAACCGATCAGACTTCCGCAACGCAAAAAATTTTTCGCTTGGCAAGTGGACTGCCGGCCTCATAGCCTCTCCGCACTGGCACGGACCCCTTCCGTGCTGCAGCGAGTCGCCAAGCTCAATGGTGACCGACAAGGAGGCAACGATGGAACTTGCGATGCGACTTAACGTGCTTGCAGCGCTACTTTCATTCGGCTTCATCGCTGCAATTGTGTTTGGCATGGTCTGAAGGTGCGCGACTTCCAGACCGGCCACCAGTACGAAGTCTAGCGTCGTCCCAAGCTTTCCCCCAAGCCACGGGACGTGAGAGCGAATAGACGAAGGCGCGGAGGTAGTCCGCGCCTTCTGTCGTGTTTGGGCCTGAGCAAGCTAGCGTTTGACGAGGTAGCCGAGGACCGCTCCGGCCAGCACGAGCGCACGGGGCGACACGCGCCCCCACGGCACTTGCGGCACAAGATGCGGGCCCCATGTGGCCAAGGCCGCGGCAATGAGCGCCAACACCAGCGCCCACGACAGGGTCACGCTCCCGGGCCGACCTACGTCGCGGAGCACCTGCGCGCCGATGATCCCGACGAGGAACACGATGATGGCGCAGATGATGGCGAACAGAAAAAGCGAGAACGCGCCCGGCACGGGCACGTAGCCCGCAATGATCGGCGCGAGGAACCAGGCGATGATCACCTGCAGTAGGATTAGGATCAGACGTCCCAGCATTGGTCGTACCCCCCAAGTGCGTTTCAGCCGATTCTACAGCGGACCGGCGCGTCGCCACGCTATCACGTGCGCGCGGGAGAGGCGACTTGGCCGTTGCGCCAGTGCGCGCGTCAGGCTGCCGCCACCTGCAGGGATCTGGGATCGTAGTTGAGCACCGGAGCGAGCCAGCGCTCTGCCTCCGCCACCGACCACCCCTTGCGCTTGGCGTAGTCCTCCACCTGATCGCGCTCGATCTTGCCGACGCCGAAATAGTGACTGTCTGGATGCGAGAAGTAGAGACCCGAGACAGACGCGCCTGGCCACATGGCGTAGCTCTCGGTGAGCGCAATGCCGGTTGCGTCCTCCACGTCCATCAGCTCCCACAGGGTCGCCTTCTCGGTGTGCTCGGGCTGGGCCGGGTATCCGGGCGCGGGGCGGATGCCACGGTACTTCTCCGCGATCAGATCCTCGCTGGAGAAGGTCTCGGCTGCGGCGTAGCCCCACAGCTCGCGACGCACGCGCTCATGCAGACGCTCGGCAAACGCTTCGGCTAGCCGGTCGGCAAGTGCCTTTAGGATGATGCGGCTGTAGTCGTCCGTCGGCTTGATGCGCGACTTCAATGCCTCCTCCTCGCCGAGCCCGGAGGTGACGGCGAACCCGCCGATGTAGTCGGCAAGTCCCGTCTCCTTGGGCGCGATGAAGTCGGCAAGTGCGGTGTGCGCGCGCTGGCGAGAGGGATCGCGCGCGATCTGCTGGCGCAAAGTATGCAGCACCGCCAGCCGTTCCTTGCGGCCGTCATCAGTGAACAGCTCGATGTCGTCGCCGATGCTGTTGGCCGGCCAGAACCCGACGACGGCCGAAGCCTTGAGCCACTTCTCGGCAACGATCTGCTTGAGCATCGCCTGCGCGTCGTTGAAGAGCTTCTGCGCCTCGGCCCCGACCTTGTTGTCCTTGAGGATCGCCGGATAGCGGCCGTTGAGCTCCCAGGCCTGGAAGAACGGCGTCCAATCGATATAGGGAACGAGCTCGGCCAGATCGTAGTTGGCGAACGAGCGCACGCCCACAAAGCTCGGCCGCGGCGGCTTGTAGCCCGACCAATCGATCGCGAACTTGTTGGCGCGGGCCGCATTAAGCGTGATGCGCCGCTTTGCCGCCTCGTTGCGCACGTGCGCCTCCCGCACCTTGGCGTACTCGGTGCGGATCTCGCCGACGTAGTTCGGGCGCTCCGTCTGCGACAAGAGCTTGGAGACCACGCCCACGGCGCGGCTGGCATCAAGCACATAGATCGCCTGCCCCTTCTCGTAGTTGGGGCTGATCTTCACCGCCGTGTGCACGCGGCTGGTCGTGGCGCCGCCGATCAGCAGCGGGCACTCGAAACCCTCGCGCTCCATCTCGGCGGCGACGAAGCACATCTCGTCGAGCGACGGCGTGATGAGACCCGACAGCCCGATGATGTCGGCCTTCTCCTTCTTGGCGGTCTCGAGGATGCGCGCCGCCGGCACCATCACGCCAAGGTCGATCACCTCGTAGTTGTTGCACTGGAGCACGACGCCGACGATGTTCTTGCCGATGTCATGCACGTCGCCTTTGACGGTCGCCATCACCACCTTGCCGGCAGCGGGCAGCGATTCAAGGCCGGAGGCTTTCTTCTCTGCCTCGAGGTAAGGTTGCAGATAGGCGACAGCCTGCTTCATCACGCGCGCCGACTTCACCACCTGCGGCAGGAACATCTTGCCGGCACCGAACAGGTCGCCCACCACGTTCATGCCGGCCATCAGTGGCCCCTCGATGACATCAAGCGGCTTTGCGGCCTGCTGGCGCGCCTCCTCGGTGTCCTCCTCGATATAGTCGTTGATGCCGTGCACGAGCGAATGCGTCAGGCGCTCCTGGACGGGCGCCTCGCGCCAGGACAAGTCCTTCTCCTTGGCTTTGGCTCCGCTTCCATCGCCCTTGAACTTCGGCGCGGCCTCGAGCAGACGGTCGGTCGCATCTGGACGGCGATTGAGGACGACGTCCTTGCACAGCTCGCGCAGCTCCGGATCGATGTCGTCGTAGAGCGCGAGCTGGCCCGCATTGACGATGCCCATGTCCATGCCGGCCTCGATGGCGTGGTAGAGGAACACCGAGTGCATCGCCTCGCGCACCGGCTCGTTGCCGCGGAAGGCGAACGACAGGTTCGACACGCCGCCCGAGACGTGGACGAGCGGCATCTTCTCCTTGATGCGGCGCGTGGCCTCGATGTAGGCGAGGCCGTAGTTGTTGTGCTCGTCGATCCCGGTGGCCACCGCAAAGATGTTGGGGTCGAAGATGATGTCCTCGGGTGGAAAACCGACGGTTTCGGTCAGGAGCTTGTAGGCGCGCTCGCAGATGGCAAGCTTGCGCTCGGCGGTGTCGGCCTGGCCTTCCTCGTCGAAGGCCATGACCACGACGGCAGCGCCGTAGCGCAGCACCTTGCGCGCGTGCTCCAGGAACGGACCCTCGCCTTCCTTGAGGCTGATCGAGTTGACGATCGCCTTGCCCTGCACGCACTTGAGGCCGGCCTCGATCACGCTCCACTTGGAGGAGTCGATCATGATCGGTACGCGCGCGATGTCGGGCTCTGAGGCGATGAGGTTCAGGAACGTCTTCATCGCCTCCTCGGAATCGAGAAGGCCCTCGTCCATGTTGACGTCGAGGATCTGTGCGCCGTTCTCCACCTGGGTGCGCGCCACGCTGAGCGCGGCCTGATAATCGCCCGCCTCGATGAGCTTGCGGAACTTGGCGGAGCCGGTGACGTTGGTGCGTTCGCCGACGTTGATGAACGAGAGTGCTGCGCTGGTCGTGGTCATAGGTTGCAGATGTCCTCTCTGCTTTTCGCAGCGTTGTCGCCAGTCAGGGTGATTTGCGGCCGGTCGCAATGGCCGACCGCCAGGAACAGGCGCTCCCTCGGGGTCCTGTTGACGCTGAAGGGCCGCTCCGCTGTCAGAGCGCGGTCGGCCCGGGCAGCAACATGGCCACGTGCGGATGCACGAGAACCCAATAGAGCGTCGTCAGGATGAAGGTCACGGCAATGAGAATGACCGGGTCCTTGTAGGTCCGCGTTGGCGCCAGCACCGTGACTTTCGCGTCTTGCTCTTTCATGTGGAACTTGACGCCGGGCATTCGGCTCGACATCGCATCTTTGACGACGTGGGTGAAGATCGGGATGAAGAGGCGCCACGCTGAGCGCGTCAACAGCCCCGCCGGCCAGCGAATGTTGGGATCGACGATCCACAGCTCCGTCGATGTCCCGACGCGATCGGGGAGCAGCAGGGTGCGCACGAAAACCGAGTAGGATTCCGGAAAGTAGGACCGCGCCCGCTGGCGCACCGTCTCGTTCAAATCGGAGTCGATCTCGGCCAGCTCCTTGAAGAGCTGATCGCGGATCTCGTCCGAGACAAGGCTGAGTTCTGGATCTACCGGGCTCATGCTGGCCGGCAGATCTATTTTTATGACTCGCATGCTGTCTTTCCCCGGGCCGGTGAGGTGGGGCCCCCCGCCCCTTCTCTAGCACAAAGGTTCGGCTTGGCTCAGCCATGAACGAAGGGCTCCAGGCCCGAGAGGCGCATCCGAGGCGCGAGTGTGGGAATTTTGCGCGGGGCATAGCGGGCCACGTGCTCGGCGATGTGGCGGATATGGTCGGGCGTCGAGCCGCAGCAACCACCGACGATATTAACGATACCGTCCTTAGCCCAAGGCTCCATCTGGCAGGCCATGTCGTCGGGGGTCTCGTCATATTCGCCCATGGCGTTGGGCAGACCCGCGTTCGGGTAGGCGGAGATGCGCGTATCGGCCACGGCCGAGAGCTCGGCCAGATATGGCCGCATCAGCTCCGCGCCCAGCGCGCAGTTGAGCCCGATGGAGAAGGGTTTCAAGTGGCGCATGGAATACCAGAAGGCTTCCGGCGTCTGGCCCGAGAGCGTGCGGCCTGATCGGTCGGTGATGGTGCCCGACACCATGATCGGCAGCTCGACCCCCGTCTCGTCGAAGGCCTCCAAGGTGGACAGGCCGGCAGCCTTGGCATTGAGGGTATCGAAGATGGTCTCGATAATGATGATGTCGGCGCCACCGTCGATCAGACCACGGACCTGGTCCTTGTAGGCCTCGCGCAGCGTGTCGAAGTCGACGTTGCGAAAGCCCGGATCGTTGACATTGGGCGAGATCGAGGCGGTGCGGTTCGTCGGCCCGACGGCGCCGGCGACGAAGCGGGGCTTGTCGGGTGTCTTCTTGGTCCACTTGTCGGCCGCCGCACGTGCGATCTTGGCGGCTGCCACGTTGATCTCGTAGGCAAGATCCTGCATGCCGTAGTCGGCAAGCGAAATCGCTTGTGCATTGAAGGTGTTGGTCTCGAGGATATCGGCGCCGGCCTCCAGGTAGGCCTCATGGATCCCAGCGATGATCTGCGGCTGCGTCAGCACCAGAAGATCGTTGTTGCCCTTGACGTCGCGCGGCCAATCCTTGAAGCGCTCGCCGCGATAGCCCGCCTCATCCAGCTTGTGACGCTGGATCATCGTCCCCATGGCGCCGTCGATAACGAGGATGCGCTTGTCTGCGGCCGCCTCGAGCGCGGCATAGCTTGGCTTTCTTGTCATGTGAGCACTCTCCTTAGCCGACCGCCCGCGCGCGCACGCTGTGTGCCGTTCCGTGCGGCCTAAGCCCCAGGAGATGACAGATGGCATAAACGAGGTCCGCGCGGTTGAGCGTGTAGAAGTGGAATTTCTTCACACCCTCGTCGACGAGGTCCATCACCTGCTCCGTCGCCTCCGCGGCGGCGACGAGATGGCTTGTCGCGGGATCGTTCTCGAGGCCGTCGAAACGGCGCGCGAGCCACGATGGCATGCTGGCACCGGCCCGCGCCGCGAAGGCGGCGACCTGCTTGAAGTTATGGATGGGCACGATGCCGGGCGTGATCGGCACCCAGATGCCGGCCGCTCGCGCCCGCTCCAAAAAGCGCAGGTAGTAGGCGTTGTCGAAACCGAACTGGGTGATGATGCGGTCGGCGCCGGCGTCGACTTTGGCTTTCAGGTTGTCCATGTCGGCGGCGAGCGAGGGACTTTCAGGATGCTTCTCTGGATAGCCCGCGACCGAGATCTCAAAGTCTGCAACCTTCTTGAGGCCGCCCACGAGATCGGCGGCGTTGATGTAGCCGCCGGGATGGGGCTCGTACTTCGTCCCCGGTCCGCTCACGGGATCGCCGCGCAAGGCGACGATGTGGCGGACGCCCACGTCCCAATAGGCGCGCGCCACCGCGTTCACCTCATCCTTCGTCGCGGCGACGCAGGTGAGGTGGGCGGCTGGTTTCAGATCGGTCTCCTGCACAATGCCCGCGACGGTGGCGTGCGTGCGCTCGCGCGTGGAGCCGCCAGCCCCGTAGGTGACGGACACGAACTCAGGTCTCAGCGGCGCCAGCCGTTCGATTGCCGCCCACAGCGCCGCCTCCATCTTCTCCGTCTTCGGGGGGAAGAACTCGAAGGAGACGTCGATCTCGTCGGCGCCCAAGAGGCGGCTCTTGCGCTCGGTGGTGTTGACCATCAGGGTGCCTCCTCAAGGGCACGAGCCGAAACCCGTGTCTGGCGCGGGCGTGCTGCGGACGGCCGCTCGGCAAGCCAGAGCGACACCGTCAGCTTTTCGGCTCCGCCCTTTTTCCTGGGCGCGAGGTCGCGGTGCTCGATGGGCACCAGACCTGCGGCTTTCATCCATTGCGACACTTGCGCCGGTTCAAATCCCAATCTGTCGTGCGCGTACTCCTCACGCAGGAACTCCAGATCGTGCGGGGCAAAGTCGGCGATCAGGAGCCGGCCGCCCGGTGCCAGCACGCGCGCTGCCTCGCGGATGGCAAGCGGCGGGTCGGACAGAAAGTGCAACACTTGGTGCATGACGACGGCGTCGGCAACGCCGTCGGGAAGGCTGAGCGCATAAAGGTCGCCGTGGCGGACCTGGGCGTGCGTCAGATGAGCTTTCGATAGCTTGCTGCGGGCATAAGCGAGCATGGCCTGGTTGAGGTCGAAGCCGAGCCCGCGCTCGTAACGGTTGGCGAAGAGCTCCAGGATGCGTCCGGTTCCGGTGCCAAGATCGACAAGCAGCTTGAACGGCCCGGGCCCCAAGGCCTCGCCGATGGCCGCCTCCACCTCGCTCTCGGCCACGTGCAGCGCGCGGATGCGGTCCCAATCGGCGGCATGGGCGCGGAAATAGCTCTGGGCGGCCTTCTCGCGCTCGCGTTTTAGCGCCTCGGCGCGCTCGCGGTCGCGGGCAACGACGGGGTCGGCGGCATTGACGAGCGCCAGGATGTCGAGGGCGAGGCGGCCGCCATGGGTGCGGTCGGAGACGTGGAAATAGGCCCAGCTGCCCTCGCGGAAACGCTCGACCAGCCCGGCCTCGGCCAGGAGCTTCAAGTGGCGGCTGATGCGCGGCTGGCTCTGACCGAGGATCTGCGTGAGGTCCTTGACGCTGAGCTCGCCGCCAGCGAGCAGCAGAAGAATGCGCAGGCGCGTCGGCTCGGCCGCCGCCTTGAGCGCGGTAACGAGATCGGCGCTGGCCAACATTCCGCTCACAGGGTCTCCTTTGGCGCCGGATGATATAAAGATATGTTTATGTGTCAAGCGAAAGGAGCCAAATATCCCCGCTGCGTGCTTTCGGCACGACGGTTAACCCGAAAGTAAGCGTGCTTTCCTACCTTTGGGCCCGTCGATCAGCGAGGTAGGAACACCCCCCGATGCGCGTGGCGATCTATGATCGGGTCGAGCCCCCCATCCCCGCAGAGCTTCCTCTGCGTCTGGTCCAGACTGGCTCCCAGCGTGCCGCGGCGCTGCTGCTGGCGCTGGCAATCCCGGTCGCCGTGGCGGTGGGGTTTGCCTCGCTCATGCTGCTGCTTGAAGCGGTGCGGGCCCCGGCCACGCGCGCGCTCCTCGCCCAACACCCGGCCCTGGGCCTCGAAATCCTGGCCGCGATCGCCATTTGGCTCTATCTGCTGGGGCTGCCCATCAGGCGCCTTCTCCACCGGATGACCGCCACCCGCGCCATCGAGATCGAGGCGGGCACCGTCACGGTCACAGAGGGCGGGTACGTGCGCACAAGGACGTGGCAGGCGCCACTTAGCTCGTACACGGGCCTCACGCATCACCTGCGCGCCTCGCTGTCGGGTACGCGCCATGAGCTTATCCTCGTGCATCCGGAGCGGGAGAAGTCCGTGCTCTTGAGTCTTGCGGGGTCGATGGCGCAACAGGAGGTTGAGCGCGTGGCCACGTTGTTGGGCCAGAAGGAGATTTCCTCGAGCGAGCTCTACCGCTTCAGGGTGCGGCTGGGGCGCCATGCGCGGCCGACATGGCGCCATACAGCCACAACATCAGCGGTTATCGTCAGGACATGAACACATGTCTGTCC
>Ga0307442_1000229_pt1 | contig 26102 bp, 16 predicted proteins | sample SalMarWE160430MG_FD_202143 | JGI IMG/M metagenome (GOLD analysis project Ga0307442, IMG submission 202143) | Salt marsh sediment microbial communities from the Plum Island Ecosystem LTER, Massachusetts, United States - WE1604-30 | ecosystem: Environmental > Aquatic > Marine > Intertidal zone >...
ACAGGTTGATCGTTTCTTGTTTAAGTTATGGTTAGATTATCCTGAAATGGACGAAGAGGTAGAAATCATGAGGAGACAAATCTCAGGTGATATGCCTTCGATAGATGTCATCACAAATGCAGAAGAACTATTAGCAGCTCAAAAAATTATGAATATGGTTTATATAGATGAAAGAATACTTAAATACGTTAGAGACATAATAATAAAAACACGAAATCATCCACAAATCGCATTAGGATGTGGACCTCGAGCTTCACTTACGATAATGAAAACAGCGAAAGCTAGAGCTGCAATCCTTGGACGCACCTATGTCACACCGGATGATGTTAGAGCTCTCATCATACCTGCCCTTAATCATCGAATATTATTAAAAGCAGAAAGTGAACTTGAAGGTTTAGATTCAAAATCTGTGCTAAGATCAATAGTGGAAGACATTCCTGTTCCAATATAAAATTTTTTTTAAACAAATAAAATAGTAAGTGAAAAGCGGTAAAATTTAAAATTAAATAATGGGATATAAATGCTTGGTGGAAAAGGTCGAACATTGATTATATTTGCAGTTTTTTTCCTAACTGCAGGATTTTCATTCATAAATTATTTTTTTATATTTTTTGCAATTCTCCTATTATTCAGTACTATTATCAGCTTACCGCTTTTTTATTGGCAAATGAATATAGAAGAATTACGAGTTCATAGAGAGCTTGAAAAAGAGAAAGTATTTAAAGATGATTTCGTCCATGTTAAGGTTATCATAAAAAATACGGGAAAAAGTAGCTTTGATCTTATAGAAATTAGAGATTATTATAATCCTCAACTTTTTCGATTAATCCTTGGTGAAAATTTCATATCTACACGTATTAGTCCCAAAGGATTAATAAAATTCTCTTATGTTCTTGAACCTAAAGTACGAGGAGAATATCCCCTTGGACCCCTCTCAGTCACTGTTAAGGATCGATTAGGGTTTAATTCTGTTGAAAGAGTAATCCCTAATAGCGTTTCAGATATTTTAATATATCCTCCGTATGAAGATATAAAAAGAATCGAAATTCTTGGATCTAAACGATCTCTTCAGTTAAATTATGGCTTACAAAGATCTAAACAAATAGGTCTTGGATCAGAATTTCATGGAATGAGAAAATATGTTTTTGGGGATCAATTTCGATTAATTGACTGGAAGGCAAGTGCACGGACTCAGCAATTAGTAGTAAGGGAATTTGAAAGCGAGCGAGATATAACTGTCATGATTTTAGTGGATTCATCTAATAGCATGGCCGGGGGTGCGATTGAGAACACAAAATTCGAATATGCAATTCGAGCATGCATGTTACTAACCAAAGTGGCTCTCACACGAAGAGATAGTGTTGGAATATTTTCATATTCAGATAAGAAGAATCTACAATTCCTAAAACCACAAAGTGGAGATGATCATTTTTATCAAGTCCTGGATTTTGTTGCTAGAATAAAACCTCAAGGAAAGAGTAGAATTGTTGAAGCCATGGATTATTTCGTTAGGCGTTTTCAAAAGAGGAGTTTAGTATTTATAATATCAGATTTAGAAGGGAATGTGAAAGAAATATCACAAGCAGTGAAGAAACTCGTTACATTTAATCATTCAATTATAGTAATTAATCCTTTTAGTCCTTGGTTCGAAATTCATGAAATTGATTTATCCTCTACTGATAAAGCATTAGCTGAAGCAATTAGTGAAGAAATGATGGAACACATATTGCTCCTTAAAAGGAATTTTCGTAATTTAGGAATTAACCTCATCACGACGGGACCAGATGAAATGATGGCAAATGTACTAAAAACATATATGGAAGCAAAGAAAAAAGGGAGTGCTTATTAAAAAATGGTGCGATATTACTTATTAGGATTAAAAATGGTTAAAATTTTCATATATATTTGGATTTTAGTAATATTTTTCTCCGTTTTTCATTTTGACGAGGTTTTAACAACTGATAGCGGAGAATTAGTTTTAGATGCCTTTATTATGGGAATTAGGAACATATTAACCTATGCTTTCTTTGGATTTGTGTACATTTTGGCATTAGGAAGTATTCAGATGACTTCCTTTATGTTTACACCAAATCCACAATTTTTGTTTAACTTTCTTGATAATTTCATGCGTCATTATTTTGGATTATGGTTTAACTTTCCTAACGGTACTGTACCTGAGATAACAGAAATTCCAAATCTCATTTGGACAGAAATCTCTGTATTTACTGGAGATTTTTATTTATTTACTTTCCAAATTCTGTTTATTATCTCAATTATTTATTCTATCAGAGCATTTCTCCAAACAAATCCGAAACATGATATGCTAGTTATTGGTTCTCTAATACTTATGATTGTTGTTCCTCTCATGATATTTGGATATAATGATATGTTAGATCTTTTAAACATTAATGATCCATATATCAGTTCGCTTACTGATCCCTTGGATCCCGCGTTTTCAGTGATTCCTATAGATAATTTTTTTGAGTTTTTAGCTAGTCCTGTTATATCATTAGCTATAGTTTCATATATTTATTTAGAATTAGCATTTCAAATTAATTATATTGACACTGTTTCTAAACCGTCCTTGGAAAGACGAGATAGGCTTGAGTCTCAGCTAGAAATTCTTCAAAGCGAATCCCATTTTGTTGTAGCAAACATTGACAAGATAAAAGAGGAAGCTAAGGCACGTAAAGAAGAAATTGACAAAGAAGGAAAAACCAATATCAATAAGTTTCTCTTAAAAATGGAAGAAAGATTTTCCTACGTAAAAGAAATGATTGAAAAAAAAAAATTGGAGGAAGAAGAGAAGAGATTAATTACTGCAGCTTCTAAAACAAGAAGATTAGGTGGATATGTAGATAGACTATTCGAAGAAGATCCAGAGGCTCGCGATACACTTACAGCAAGAACTTCGTCCCCTAAATCACAAAGCTTAGCTCTTTCAACCCTAATTAACTTTTTTTCACGTATTATCATTTTAGTTTTAGTAAGTTTCGTTGTAATACAACCTCACTGGTTTGCTCAGAATGTTTTCAACTTACCACCCGCAATTACAGAAAGTGTGGCAATGTATTCTCCAGAAGTAATTTTAATTCTTTTATTACCAATTGTATCTATATTTCCAGCCATCTCAAAAATTATCTCTTACATAAAACATAGAAATTTAATTATAAATCTACAACAAGAAGGTAGAATCAAAGAAATATTGGCTTCTGTAGGAGATTATGTGAGAAAAGAAGAAATCACTGAAAACGTCAAAGTAGAAGACCCTGTAGCTGAATCATCCTAATTTGGTCACAGATCAATAACAAATCTCGCCAAATTTTCTTTTTTTTGATTATTCGTCATAAGTATGTCAAAACAATATGTTTTTATGTTCATCTCCTCAATCTGGGGTTTTAATGAATGGTCTTTATCATCAATTATAAAATGCCCAATAATTTCTTTATACAAATTGGCGACACCAACGCATGAAACTTCATAACCAAAAAAATTTAACATTTTATCTGCTGGTCCTTTTACTACCGATCCCTCTATAATAGGACTAATTGCATACACCTTTTCCTTTACACTTGTTAGAGCGCTTTTTATTTCCTTGACGCTTAAGATTGTTCCAATCGAAACTATAGGATTGCTAGGACATATTATTATCTTTTTCGCTTTTTTGATATAATCTATAACACCCATTACGGGATTAGCTTTTTCAGAACCCTTGAAGGATATATTTAAAATTTCGGGTTGAGATTTATGCTTTATATAATATTCTTCAAAATGTATTTCTCCCAAGGGTGTTTCAATGTATGTTACGACGGGCTCATTACTCATTGGAATAAGCTCTGATTTTATTTTCAATTTCTTACATATTGTAGACGTGATTTGAGCTTTAGAAAATCCCTTACGGTATAAATCAGTACGATAAATATGCGTTGCTATATCTTTGTCTCCTGCATTAAACCATCCATAGTCGTAATATTTCTTTAAAATGCTTAGGCAATTAAAAGATTCATTTTTATAACCCCATCCTTTTTCCTTATCTACAACTTCAGCAATAGTGTACGTTATTATATCAATATCTGGGCAAATAATGAGACCAAATAATTCAATATCATCCCCTGTATTTATGATTATTTTTAATTTGCTAGGATCTACCACTTTTACTAATCCTTGAATAAACTTTGCTGCGCCCACCCCTCCCGCAAGTATAGTGTAATAATCTTCTCTCAGTTCAAATCACCATTCTAATCCTCAATAACGAAAAGAATATCATCTAAATTCTTGCGAAAAGGTGTTTTAGGAACATCTTCAGGATATCCTACAGTAAAAAAAGCCATAGGGATATATGATTCAGGAAGGTTTAAATCTTTCTGGATTATTTTCTGTGCAAACAAGGGCGCACAATACCAACATGATGATAGATTTTTAATCTCAAAAGCCAATAGCAAATAAGTTGCAGAAGAACTTATGCTCTGAATTCCCATATATAGTTCATTTAAATTACGTTCATCATCATCATACAATTCCAAATCACGTGTATCTAGAGAAAGTAAGATCAAATAAGGAGCATTTAAGAATTGATTTCGAGTTTTTTCGATCTTCAATCTGATGGTAGACTCTGATTTACCTTCATTAACTAAATCGTTCCTGAACTTTTCATTCATTTTGTTTATCAAATTATTTCTTGTGATACCCTTACCAATTATTGTATATCTCCAAAATTGACCATTATGAGCGCTAGGTGCCCATCTTGATAGATTAATACATTCTCTAATGAGTGCTTCATCAACTTCTTTCGAAGAAAACCTTAATTTATAACTCCTCCTAGATTTAAGTATTTTTTTAATGTCGTAATCGCTTATTTTTTCTCTAAATAAATCTGATTTTCTTTCACGTATAATAGATTGAATAGATGCTTGATCATTTATATTAAACTTATATCCTTTAATTAATACGATAGGGAAACCCTCATCTGCCTCACCCATTATTAGTTGGGCGGCAGATGCAAGATTATCAACTTGCCCAACGATAGTACTTTTTAATTCTTTCCCATAAAGATCATATGAACCTCTCTTATCTAATATTGCATCTATCCCTGAAAGCCCTATTGCCACTCCAATAGCACCTCGTCTAAAAGGTCTTCCGAATGAATCTGAAATAATAACCGCTAAATTTTTCTTTACAACATTTTTGAGATTATACCTAATTTTTTTCGCTTCTTCATCAGGATTATCAGGTAATAATGTTACCATATTATCACCTTCTACATTCGATCTATCGATCCCTGCGTTAGCACAGACAAAACCATGTTTTGTTTCAACAATCATGACATGGCTTGTTCTAATCAATTCATTTGATTCATCTAAAATTAATTGGATAATTTGCGGATCTTTGATAGGAATATTTTCTTCATTAGGTAAAGGTTTCATGCTTTCATGTAACATTTTAGCATAATTACTGGGTTCAATTGTATTTAGATCGATTAAAAACCCACAACTTTTCGAAACAATACTCTGAGCAATAACAAGGATATCTCCATCATCTAATATTGTATTAGATTTACTTACAGATTCAATTATTATATTAGCTAAATTATCTCCTGGTTTTATTTTTGGTATACCTTTTAATGCGATTAGATTAATATGTTCACTCATCTTTAATTTTCACCACTTATGAATAATTTGTATGGTTTAATATCTTCTTCTTTACTTTGAGCTACTTTTTCATATTTTTGTGGAATAGCACAACAGGCAGAGTAAAACTCTAATGAAACTTTTGGATCGTATTTCTTAATCCACTGCAAAGTACTTTTAGAAGGGATTTCAATTCTTGTAATTCCCGCTTTTATAGCTAATTGTTCAATCTCCTTTTTTACACTTCCACGAGGTCTCATGCATCCTAAAGAAATTTCAGTTTGAGGAAAAATGATTCTTGTCACAGCGATTAATTTGGAAATATCCTCAGGTTTTGGGATTTCAAAATCTGAATTTTTTGGAGGAATAAGAGCAATTATAACGATTAATGAGGGATTAGGAATTGAATCTTTAATAAATTTAATTGATTTTAACTCTTCGTGAATCTTTCCATAATACAATCCAAAGCAGATATGTGGAACTACATTTAAATTATTATTCTGAAGAAGTTCTAAGGAATGTTTGTAATCTTCTACTGTTTTATCGAGATGGTAAATTTCCTGAATAATACTCTCATCCATATTAATATCAAATGAGATAATGTCTGCCGTAGTATCTGCTAACTGAATAGCTGTATCTTCATTTATCAATCCCGTATGGATGTTAATAATCAAATTAGTTTGTTGTTTTACTTCTTTAATAGCATTTAAAAATTCTTTTAGAGGAACAGCTCCATTAGGATCACATCCCCCTGAAATTAAAGCTCCTACTCCTCCCTCCTTATGAAGATTGATTAAAAATTGTTTTAACTCTCTATTAGTTTGGAGTGGTTTCATGTTTTCTAAATATTTTTTATTGCAGTGTTCACAATTTAAAGCACATTCGCTCCCAGTTATACTTATTGCGGGGAATTTACGATTTGGAATGTAAATTTTTAAATTTTTACCAAAATTCTGTACTTTCAAACTATAAGCATAACTTAAAACTGGTTCAATCTCCTGAAAGTCATATGAGATTAGTTCTTCGTAATCTGACCATGTCATTTGATTTTCCGTAATTTTTTTCATTATATACTCAATCATATTTATTCAACCATTCTTGATTTGAATATTTCTCTTTCATTAATTTTTCTGCTAATTTAAATTCTTCGTCACTAATTTGCCCTTCTATTAGCTTGATTTTCAATGTATTTTCAAATCCTTGTTTTAATGATAGTAAAAATTTATCTTCATTCCATTGAGGCAAGTGTTCCTTTATTCCAATGCATTTTGCATATACTGATTTAACCATCCTTGATTTTGATATATTATGTGGTGCTTTTAAGACAGAATACATGAGGTCTGCATCTAACTCTAATAAAATTGTTCCATGTTGAAGAATATGCCCCTTTTTTCTTACTTGTGCATTTCCAGAAAATTTTTTACCCTCTAAAAAAAGAGCTGGGCAATGAATAATTCCTGGTTCTGACTCCAAACCATAATTCTTTAAACCAGAAATGATTCCCATTTCAATTATCTCAAATTGTTCAATTACTTTATAGGCATTTAAATTTTCTAAGAATTTGATAGGACAGATGATAGAGTAAGTTATTTCCCTATCATTATCATGAAATACTGCACCCCCACCTGTAATTCTTCTGACTATATTAAATCCTTTCTTTTTAGCCACGGTTGTATCAACCTCTGAAGAAAGACTTTGATTTTGCCCTATTGAAATGGTTGATGGATTCCATTTATAAAATCTTAAAGTGTTTGGAGATTTATTCTCTATTGTCAATTGTAATATAGCCTCATCTATGGCCATGTTCCAATAACCATTATTAATTTCGATTGGTAATAATCTCCACTCATTCATAATAGTGTAAGTTTTCGTTAATTTACAAATTTTAATAAAGAATTATAACTTTCTTGTTTCTCATCTTCGGTTAACTCTCGTGGGTAATTATAAATTGGTCCTGAGGGGCGTGATGTATAATACGGGCGATTACATCCAGGACATCCTGAAGTTAATAGGAGATCCGATGTATCAATAAGATCCCATAATTCTTTTTTATTTATATTATATTTAATAATATTCCCCTTAGAGTTAAAAGTAAAATCTTTCAATTGCTTATTTTGTTTAACAATAAGATAACGTCCTAATTGTATTTTCCTAAATTGTAATATATCAGGACTTTCTAGATTTTCAAGTTTAGTTCCCTTAATTGGAGTAAAAGCGAAAAGACTAACACGTATTTTTTTATCATTTAATGCTTTGATTAATTCCAAAATTTCTTTTGAGGTTTCACCTAGACCGACGATTAAATGAGTAGTTATTTGACCATCGGTAAATATGTCTAAAGCCTCTTCTATTGTTGCAAAATGTTTTTCCCATGAATAAGGGCCATTTGTATTTTTACCTTTCACATTGTTAAATATCTCCGGTGTTGATGCATCTAATGCAATACCAATCCTATCGATTCCTATGAGTTTTAATTCTCTCATATTTTCTTTTGAGATAGGTGGAGCTGCCACAGAAATTGGAATATCTGTAATTCTTTTAATCTCTGTAATAATTTCAACTAAATCGTTAAAATTATTAGAGTAATTAAGAGTTTGAACGCATATCCTCTTAAAACGCTTATTTGGTGCTAAATAACTCAATCTTGTGAGAAATTCTTTAAAGGAATATTCAGGCCAAGTGACACGAGAAAGTTTTTCAGTTGATCCTTCTGATTCTCTCGCTTGTGGGCAAAAACCACAATTTGCTTGACAATGTCCTTGTTTATACGTCATGATATAGCAAGTAGTTGGAGGATCTTTGAATCGTATACTCTCATAAAGTCCAAGTACTGAAGCACTCCCGATTGATACTCTAATTTTATCTATCGTCATTAAATTTCCTAATGCTTTTGTAAAGATAAGTTTTTTCTGAGTAATCGAATCTTTTCAAAAAAAATTTTGTTTCAATCCCATGAACATCATGAATTTGTAACTCAACTTGGTGGCGTAAAGAAATTATACCCTATCTATATAAAGCCTACGAATTGTTGTAGCCGATCAAAGCAGAGTTTTATAAACTCTTAAATAAGAAAAAGTAATATTAATTTTATCCAAAAATAAAAATTACTTGAAAAAAATGAAAAATCTTAAAAAAACAAATATAGGTATATTTTTTTTTATAACTATTTTTATCCTCTTATTACCTTATCCTTCTCATTTTTTAAACATAGAAATCGATGAAAACTTAACTAACCCTTTGTTGTCGAGTCCAACAGATAATTATTGGTATGTAACGTGGGGGAGTGTTGAACTTGATTATGCAACGGATGTATTAATTGATAGTTCAAATGATATTTATTTCTCTGGTACAATCGAGAATGTTGTTCCCGATGATAGCGATCTCTGTATTGTAAAATACGGTCCTAGTGGGACCCCAATATGGAATCTTACTTGGGGAGGAAATCATGATGAATTTGGAGCAAAGTTAGCATTTGATTCAGTAGGTAATATTTTTATGGCTGGTACCACTCAAATTTATAAAATCGGAGTAGGTACCAGAAATTACATCTGCCTGATCAAATTCAATAGCTCAGGTCATAAAGAATGGGAAACAACATGGGGAGGAGAAGCCAACAATGAATATTGTTGTGATATTGTTATTGATAGCTTAGATAACATTTATATTTGTGGAGATACCGCAAGTTTTGGTGCTGGTAGTTTTGATGCATTTTTGGTAAAATTCGATAATGATGGAAATGAACAATGGTTTCGAACTTGGGGGGGTGTTGATGGCGATTTTTGTGGTGCTATGGACTTAGATTCACTAGATAATATCTATTTAACAGGAGATACTGATAGCTATGGGGCAGGATCTTCAGATTTATTTTTAATCAAATACGACGGTTCCGGTAATTTGGTATGGGATGATTTATGGGGTGGTAGTAATAGTGACGCTGGAGAAGACATAGTTATTGACTCTTCAGATAATATCTACATAGGAGGTAGTACGACTAGCTATGGAATGGGAGGGGAGGGAATGGCAGCGTGGGATTTTTGTTTATTGAAATACGATTCAAATGGGAATTTTAAATGGTATCAGACGAGAGGTGGAACCGATCTTGATTATTGTAATACCATTGCTTTGGATTCCAATGAGAATATTTATCTGGCGGGTCAAACGGAGTCGTTTACCGCCTTAGCAAAAGATTATTATTTGGTTAAATTTAACGCTCAAGGAAGTTTTTTATGGGATTACCTTTGGGGGGGTTCAAATTCAGAGAATTGCTATGTTTTAACAATAGATGAATTTGATAATATTTTCATGGGAGGATATACTGATAGTTACGGTTTGGGTTCCCGAGATATGTTACTTGTTAAATTATGGGAAGATCCTACAATTACAATAATTAATCCTTCATTGATCAATAATGATTTTGGTGTAGATTCTCCCAATTTTGAAATTGATATAAATAATGCAGATTTTCTTTATAGCACTTACTATACCCTAAATGACAGCCAGAATTATTATTTTTCTGGATTAACTGGTAAAATTAACCAGACAGTATGGGACCAGTTAAGTAATGGTGAAATTAGTCTAAAGTTCTTTGCGAGCAATTTTAATGGTACAATCATATCTGATGAAATACTTATTAATAAAGATGTTACAATTCAATTAGTAGAAAGAAGAGCGTTTGCTATAATCGTAGGTATAGAAGATTATGAGGACCCATTTAGTGATCTTTACTATACCATAGATGATGCAAATGCCATAGCTTCAAAGCTTTATAACAGCTATGGAATTGACGATATGCCTATCGGTATAGAATATATGCAAGTTTTGCTAGATTCTGACGCCACCAAAATGGGTATTGAAAATGCGTTCCTTCATGTTTCACATTTCATAAATCCTGATGACATTTTCTTTTTTTACTTTTCAGGACACGGGCTTCCGAGTTCAATTCCTGGATTTGCATATTTAGCCACTCAGGATAAAGAACGCATTTACAGTACCGATCTTGATTCCTATTTAGATAGTGTGAGTTGCTCTGAGCAGTACGTTATCATCGATACTTGTGGAAGTGGCGGAATGCTTGATGACGCTAGCTCTCCAAATAGATACATCATGACCGCGTGTCAAAGAAATGAAGAGAGTTGGGAGACATCTGCCCTTGGACACGGTGTTTTTACGTATTATTTCCTACGATCGTTTACTTTAGCTTCTGATTCTAACGGAGATGGAATAATTTCCATGGAAGAACAATTCGATTACGTATCTCCCCGGACAATATCGTATTCGACAGGTTTGGGAGGGGTTCATCATCCAATGGAATACGACGGAATTTCGGGAGAATCAGTTTTCGATACTTCGATAGGAGCGCTTATTTTTACACCAAATGGTAAACGACTTGACTATTCGTTTTTTTTATACGGACATGGACTCATCACTGTTTTAGAAATAACTGTGTATTGTGCGGAAAGCGCTACTACTGAGACTTTCGATCTAAAAGCAGAAACCCCTTCAAGCACCGGATTTGGATTTTATTCTAACTATATTACTGTAAGCGGGAGCGCTAACATTTCTAGTTATATGATTAGAGTTGTAGTCGATTGGGCTAAAAACCCGCCTGGAGATCCAAAAACAATTCAATATTCGTTTGGGGATTCTGACGGAGATACACTCGCAGACATATTTGAGATAACACATGGTCTCGATCCACTTACAAATGACACGGATTCTGATGGATTGGATGATTATTATGAATTCTATGGAATTACAGATCCAATTGTGAACGATACGGATAGTGATGGAATGCTTGATGGTTATGAAGTGTTTAATGGATTAGATCCATTAACCAACGATGCATTATCTGATCTTGACGAAGATGGATTAAACAACATTTTAGAGTACAATATCGGAACAAGTGCCAATAACCCAGATACAGATGGCGATACAATGGAAGATGGTTACGAATACATATATGGATTAGATTTATTTACAGATGATACGGGGTTAGACCTCGATGGAGACGGATTGATTAATGGTATTGAATGCCAATGTGGTTCCATGGCTAATAATAGCGATTCCGATGCTGATACGATGCCAGATAAATGGGAGTTTGACAATGATTTAGATCTATTATCTGATGATACTAGTTCAGATTTAGACGGTGATGGTCTTAATAATTTACTAGAATGTCAAATCGGTTCATACGCAAATAACAATGACTCTGATTCTGATATGATGCCGGATAAATGGGAATACGACAATCATCTTGACCTTATCTTGGATGATTCGCGTGAAGATCCTGATGGCGATGGTCTGGATAATATTGATGAATACTTGAATGAAACCGACCCTAATAACGCAGATACTGATGGAGATACATGGAATGATGGAGACGAAATAGTACAAGGAACAGATCCTTTAGATCCAGATGATTACCCCCAAACACCAGATGCAATTCCTGGATTCTTCCTAATTCCATTGGTTACAATCTTTTTCGTTGGAGTACTTCTCTATCATAAAAAAAAGCAACTCTAAACCTCTTTTTTTTCTTTAAATCAACTTTAATACAACAATTTTTAACAGAACTATATAAGGTCTTTTGATTGTCGTATTTCTTGGATTTTAAATTAACTAATGTGGGCTATTGATTCTTATTTATTTAAAATCACTCCAAATGCGAGTAAAATTTATATAAAATCTGAAAAAGAAATCAATAATTAGGCTCTTTGAGATATAACAATGTGGAAAAATTAACTGGTAGTGCTTATTTTATCACAATTCCTTTCTTTTAGCAATTTTTTTTCCAGCTAACTAGACAGTGACCTGAGTCAATTCGAAACAAAATCCCTTCCATTCCACTCCCGCTTTCGAATGAGCTACTTTTTGCTCGATCTTTTCCAGAATTTCCATGACGTTGTAATCATTGACTCAAATATAGACGTAATACATGGGATTAGTAATATCTTCGATTGCGGTAAATTTTCTCATTGCCAGGGTTTTATCATGACTCACGGCGGTATAGTATGCCAGCAGCCCTAAAGCGCAAAAAAACCGCATGGCAATCTCTTCCCGTCTTACTTTCGCCGTGATATAAGTAGAGATGTTATCCCGAATTTCCTTTATGGCTTTTGGAGTGAAATGGTGCTGCCAAAATTCAAGATAATTGGTGATGAGGTTATAATGCTGGTCGCGAAGCCATGTCGATTGCGAACCGAACACCAACCCAAAGGTCTCATGATTGAATTTTCTATCATACACATTGTATCCAAGCGGTTCAATGACCAGAATGAAGCTCTTTCCGATTTTTTCCATGATCTTCTCCTTCAATTTTAGTAGGTAAGCATTAATTAAACTTCAATTATTTATAGAAAAAAGAATTAAGAAGAAATGGTATAACAAGGTAATAGTGAATATTATTAACCATTTAAAGTCAAACTAAAAATAGTTTTAAATCTTAATTTTTTTTCTATCCTATTTTTTTATTCTCACTTTGAAGAGACTTTCCCTATTATTTCCAAAATAATTTGTGGGATTCTTTGAATTAAAAAATCGAACTTGACCTTCCAAGCTTAATCACTGTTTTTCATCTCGTCTCACTTTTTTTGATTTTTTTTCTTTTTAAATAAATATAGACTAAAGTAAAATAATATGCAAATTTTCAAGGTGATTTATTATGGTTTATATTTACAAGCACGAAAAACTCATTAAATTTTGTTTAGGATTGGGGGGTGTCTTGGGTGTTTTCTTTCACTTTAATAATCTATATTCAATTTCAAATCTTTCACTGTGGATTCAAAATAATGGATATTATATGATGATTGGCTCCATCCTGGGCATTTTCTTTGCGTTTCTAGCAATTCTTACATCCTTGAACCCATATGATCCAATTCCACTACATTGGCTCAACATTCTCATTTTTGCGGTGATATTATTAATACTACTAACTCCTATTTTGAGTAGTTTAATTATTTTTTGCGCTTTTATCGTGTGTGTAATAGATAAGAAAAAGTACTCAGATGGAGATGAATTTTGATTTTTTTTTTTAAATATGGGGAAAATAATTATGAATAAAATAATAATAAAGGTGATTTAGAAATAAAAAAGAAGAAATTTATAATATATCTAATAATAATCGCTACTTTTATGAACTGTTTTTTCTCCTTTCATATCTATAATGAGCAAAACCCAAAGGTTCATAGAGCTATCTCAGAATACAATGAAATCAATAATAAATCTGATATAATTGGTAATCCTAGCTCATCTTCCGTCGAAAACAATTATAACCTAATTCAAAAAATGTTTTCAAGAAAACTGAATGACTATGATGCTTTAGGATATTTTCCACAAATCTATACTCCATCTCTTCAAGCCACGTACTATGCTCTATTTATCCTGGATTCAATAGGAAAACTAAACTCAATAAATAATACAGCAGTGTTGGAATATATCCTTTCATATTATAATGAGATCGAAGGAATTTTTATGGATGATTATGCTTATCGTTACTTGGACATGTTCACTACTACGCCTTGGATTGATTATTTACTTAATTCTGTCTTAGAAGTGAACTGTTATGCTATTTTAGCATTAGATATCATCGGATGTTTACCTTTAATTAATTCTCAGAAAGCGATTGATTTCATCTGGAGTTGCTATAATCCCGAAGGTAATGAAAATGGCTTTATCGGGCAACCTTATGATGCGAGCTTAGAAGAGAAATTTAAAGTCTCTACGGTAGATAATACTTATTACGCAATCCAAGCATTAGATATTCTATTAAATGACTGGAACGCTTATAATATGGAAATTACACGGATAATCCAATTTATAAATAATCTTCAATCTACCGAACCTTCTGGTAATATTCAAGGAGGATTTTTTAATGATGTTAATCAGAGCCTCTCAACATTAGGAGACTTTTATGAACCAAACATATATTCATCATTTTATTGTGTGAAAATCCTTGAAATTTTTAATGTAATCAATACGATAAGAATGGATGAATTTCATCAATACATGGATGATCTATACCAACAGGAAGGAGATTATTTTACCTATGCAAAACCAATTTTCCCTTTCAACTTTACTAACGTTGTAGCAACAGCAATCGGATTAGATCTTTCCAATCTTACAGGATATACTAATTTCAATAATATAGACTCATTAAATTTTGTTTACCAGCATCGGAACAATTTAGGGGGTTGGGATGCTTCCAGTCGAATTAAGTATCATGAATTAATTGATACTTTTCAAATAGTTCGCTCTCTATTTAATATTGGAGAGATAGATACATTAACTTCAGCAGAAATAGATGAACTCTCAAGCTTTATAGAATTATTTCATCATCCAAATCAAGGTTATTCCTTAATTTCTGAAGATTATATGATGATAGATTTAATTTATACTATAATTTCATCTTTCGAGAGCTATGGAAGAGTTATGGAATTAGATATAGAAAACATTTATAGTCTTTTGATTAATTCTTACAGAAATGCTGATGGGTTTGAAGGATTTTACTCTTGTACGAAGTTGGATTTTTCTTTAGCTCAATTTCGCTCTCAACCTCTTGAAACGGTTTTAATAGGAAAATCGGATCAGATCAATATGATGATGTCTCATAAAGCAAATTATAAAGCTCTCTCTTCCCTTCTTAAGATTTTTAAGCTCGATAACTTTGCAACTCAATATGATTTAAACCCACTAATACAGAGAATCTTAAATTCCCAATTTTTGGATTTGAATTATGAAAATTTCGGTGCTTTTCTACCCTGTATAATCTATGGAGATTCTTCTTTCAAAAATGATCTAATTACTATAGAATCCAGCTATTATGCCTTACAATTGTTAAAAATTTTAGTAGATTATTTAGGTTTAGGGAATTTTACAGACATCGCTTTTAATAAATTCGCATTATATGAGTTTATATCCAAGAACGTGGAAGAAACTGACTCAGAGTTATATTATAACCAAAGAGCTACTCAAAAAACAGAAAATGTTTTAGAAAATACATATTACATAATTTCCATTTTAAAAGATCTTAATTTATATGGTTTAAATAGCCAGAAAATTAGATCCTTTGTTTTAAATCACATAGATTATCAAAACTTAAAGAATGTCTATTATTCGTTTAAAATATTAGAAATCTTAAACTCCGATATAGAAATCGATTATCAATTAACACAAAATTTGATTAAATCGGTTTTTTCTGAAAATATAGGTGAATTATATTTAACTCCAAATCTGAAAGTTATTGAACAAGACGCTTTCTTGTGGATATGTGAAATGGCGCAAAGTGATATCCATTTTGTTGAAACTACTTATTACCAAAGTATCAAATTAGGAAGTGTCAATACCATAACTACTACAATTAACAATTTGATTTTAGATTATTACGGACCATGTCTTTCAGTTGTATTTGAAAGTAATCAGTTAGGAACTTATGAGCTTGAACTGGATCTAGACAACACTTATAGAATTGATTTTCTAGTTCCTGAGGAACCAGACTGTTTTCCATCGGTAGAAGGGCTATTAAAGTTTACCGAAGGCACAACTCAGATATTCCAGTATCCAATCTCTTTCCAAACCACTTTCGATCAGACATTTGCTTATCAAATCTTGAAACAAAATAATAATTTAAGCTTTGAATTGAACATCTCACGCACATTTTCAACTGGGACCCAAGCTCTTACTAACACGAATATATATGTTGATGTCTTTATAGGGGATTATTGTGTGCAAACAATACAATTTGATCAAATAGACTACTCTACTTTCTCATACTACTATGTAAACAGTAGCTTTCCTTCTGGACAAGATAGATACTTTAATGTTTATTTGAAAGATGATTACTTCCCAGATAAACTCCAATTATTTGACTATTCTCTCGAAACTATTCCTGAAATCCCTCCCGTACCAGAATTACCAAATACTACCATCACGGGACCGACTGTTGCAATATGTAGTTTAGCACTCTGTTCAACAATTACCGCATCTTTTGTACCTCTTGGTAGGAAAATAAAGAAAAGAAAATCTAAGAAATCGGGACAAGAAAAAGGTGATAAAGAGAGAATTAAGATGAGTGATGATGAATCTGAGGAAATCCAAAAACGTCTAAAAAGCCATTTCTTTAAGAATAACCCCCCTGAAATATAATATTAACAAATTTCTTTTTCGTTTACTTTTTATTTTCTGATTGAAATATATTTTAATAAAATCTACAGTACTGGGGCTTTTTTGTAATTAAAAACTCTAATCGGTTATTAATTGTATTTCTATTTGCCGTTATATTTTGGTATAATGGATTCAAAGAAACTCAATTCTATAATGTTAAAGAAACATCCATAATATCGGGTATTTCTAATTCTAGTATCATAGGTTCAGATGATAGAGTACGAATCAGTCCTACAACCTCTGATCCTTGGAATTATATTGTTAAACTTCACATTACTTGGGGTGAGTATAACACTTTTGGAACTGGAGCGTTAATCGATAAAAATCATGTTTTAACAGCCGCTCATTGCGTTTATTCTCATTCTAATGGAGGTTGGGCAGATTCAATTAAGGTTGTGCCTGGAGAAGATAGTGGTTACGAACCATATGGTCATGCGTGGGCAATTAATATGCGTTGTTATGAAAGTTGGATAGTAAGTGGAGATCAAAAGCACGATTTTGCTGTAATTACCCTTGATCAGGATATTGGTCTCCAAGCAGGGTGGTTTGAGATATATACCTCTATACCCTCTAATTCAATTTATTTAGGAGGATTAAATACAGCAGGATATCCCTCTGATTTAGATGGTGGTTCCAATTTATATTGGAACTATGAGAACGGTTTTGATGTTAATGAATATAATCATTGGTATTGGTTAGATACATATGGAGGTCAGAGTGGAAGCCCTATATGGATCTTTGATGGATTGAACAGATATATTCTTTCGATCCATACCTACAGTGGTAGCGGGGGTTCAGCTAATTATGGTACTCGAATTAATCAAGTAAAATATGATTGTATTAAAAATTGGCTCCTGGTCGATACAACTCTAATTGAAAAACCAGATTTAACAGTTGAAAGTACTATGCATGGTGGTTTTAATACTACCCTCGTTAGACCTGGAGTGTCAGGTTTTAGTGCATGGAGTAAGATTCGTAATATAGGCACAATTCAATCTCAATCTTTTGATGTTTCATATTTCGCATCTATTGATAATGTCATTACAGATACAGATTATCTAATAGGTCAAGAATTTATATCAAACTTAAACCCTACTGAATCCATTGATTCTGAATGGACTGGTATTTTTCCAAGTACGATTCCAAGTGGAGAATATTATATTGGTTGGATTGTTGATCTTCAAAAAAGTATAAGCGAGTTAAATGAAAATAATAATATTAACTACATCTATTCCGAAAAATTACATGTAGACGGTACAGCTCCTATAAATCCTATTACTTGTCTTCAATTAAATGGTTCTACGGAAAGCAATGTTTGGCAAAATGTGGTAAATCAACCGATATTTCAGTGGGAAGGGTCTAATGACATTCATACAAGTGTAGCTGGCTATTATTATTATTGGGGAACGAGATCTGATGGGACTTCTCTTTTTTTTACGAATCAATCAAGTCTTGATTCATTAAAAGCCAATTCCGGCACATTTTATTTTAGGTTACAAACAATAGATCTTCTCGGTAACGCAGCTCCTTGGGATACCTTTTATGTTTTCAAATATGATGATATCCCCCCTACCAATCCAGAAATATGCATGCAAACTAATGGAACGACAGAATATGATGTATGGCAAAAATCTATTAATAATCCATTTTTCGATTGGAGTGAAGGGGTTGATAACCTTTCTGGTATTTCGGGTTATTATGTTTATTGGGGTAAAGATTCAGAAGGCAAATCTGATTCTTTTTCACATTTCTCTTATTTTGATCCTGGAAGAGTTAACTCTGGAATTTATTATTTAAGAATTCAGGCTGTCGATCAGATTGGAAATGCAAATAATTGGGATACCTTATATATATTTAAATATAATGGTAGTTCTGAAGATAATTTAGAAGATATAGAGCCTAAAAATAATCCAATTGAGTTATTCATAAAACACCCTATTTTATGGGTATCTTTGTTATTGGGAGGATTATCAACAACTCTATATTTTATGAATAAAAAATTTTCTTTTATAAGGAAAGGACGGGAATGTTAATACAAATTTTCAAAGATAAGATTTGATTTTTAATGGTAATAGATAATAGGCGACTATACTATTATAGTTGTCCTAATTGTGAATGGCGCATTTTAAATAATCAGATACGAGATATATCTGGTTATGAGGATAAGATACATTTTTGCGAGCGTTGTGGAAGCAAGTTGGATAAAATCAATCTCAATGATTCGAATAATACATCAGAAAGTAATTCCGAAACCAATCTCAACTCTATTGAATACCCTGTTGAGATAATTGCCAAAGATCCAGATTTCCAGATTAGATTCATCGATAATCTGACACTTGTTCTTGCCCGTATGATTTATTTTAATATTAGATATCTTGAAAAGACTTTAGATAAGAAGTTCGAAAATATAGAGCTTGATCTGCAACTGCTTAATTTATTATCGGGGGCTCTAATGCCTATTTTACAAAATGATATTGAAGAACAATTTCTGGACAGATTAATTGAGATAACCTTGGCAGATTTTTATTCAAATTTAACAAAAATTCACAATAAGGTAAAGTCTTACCCAATCTTCCGTCAGAGATTCATAATATACCTAAGATGGTTAACGAAAAAAGTATTCGTATTAGTTTCTGAATTATGGAATGAAGGTTCAATTGATAAATTTGATGCTACTATATTTAAGGATTTAAATAATTATGATTTTAACAAAATCCAAATAAAATTTGATAGTGATGAAATTGAGAATAATGGCACAAACGAAGAGGTTTTTAGTAATTTCAAAGATGCAAATGGTATCTCTGAGAAAGAAATTGAGTTTTTAAAAAAATATAAAATAGATACTACTAAATTAAGATCTAGATGGGCTTGGATTGAAGGGAATAATGATATTTTAGAAAATTATTTTACAGAAATAATAATTCCATATTTTGATCATGTTCCATCATCTTCTGAGTTAAAAAATAACGGATACAGCCGATTGGTAAAATATATTTATTCCATTTATCCAAACTATAAACAATTCGTAACAAAAGTTGTAAATGAAGAATACAAACCATATTATAGAAAAATATCCTACGGAACCATTAATAAAATAAAAAAGATCACTGGATTACATGTATTTTCTTTTATTAATCATAACAAATCCAGATTACCTCTGACAATTAGCCAAATTATTGAAGAGAATAAATTAGGAATAACACCTAATACATTTAAAAATCATGCTATCGAATATTTAGAACAAGAATTTGGTGAGGGTATAGGAAAAATCCTTTTTTTTGAGATGTGGGGATCTACTAAAATTTCTCCCTCTAAAATCAAGAAAATTAGGGCTCTAGTTCAAAAAACAATTTCAGATTATGAGGAAAATGGCAACCTCCCTCCTTCGTTATATTCATTATCTAATAGATTGAAAATTTCTTGGAGAACATTTGGGAGACACGCAAAAGCGTACCTAAGGGAAAAATATCCAGAAACTAAAGCAAAGTTATTTTATAGAACTTTCTGGGAAAATCCAGAAATAGAAACTCTTTCAAAAAAAAAAATAAACCTAATTTATAAGCTTACAAATAAGGAACTGAGATCATATCAAAAATCAAAAAAATTATACGATCCAACACCGATATCGGAACTATCCTTTATCGAAGATTTACAGATTAAACCTGATACTTTTCGGAAATATGCCAAATCCTATTTAATTTCTAAATTTGGGAAAGAAAATGGAATAAAAATATATGAGGAAATGTGGCCAGGAAGTGGTCAAAAAGCTACTCGAAGAGTTATTAAAAATATCAAGGAAAAAGTCAATTTAGAACTAGAAAGATATTTTAGCTCTAAGGAATTTAGGATTACTCCATTGTCTTTTCTATGTTCACTTCCAGAAATTAAGGTATCTGAAGCTACTTTTGGAAAATATGCGAAAAAATATTTATATGAGAGGTTTGGGGATTATGGTGACATCTTATATTCAGAATTATGGTCCTCTGATCTTCTATCATTAAGGACGAATTCTGGGAGACTCTTTCATTCACTTATCAGCTTTATTCTAACATCGTTTTTCATAAATAAAGGAGTATACTATTTTTCAGAAGTTCAAATATACTCTGGTACGAAAAAAGTCGATGGTTTGATTTTAATTGAAAATTGTGAATTCTTCTCCGAATTAAATAGTATATTTAAATCAGTTTTAAAAGTTGACTCATTGAGTAAATATAAAGCTATAATTTTCGATTATACTTCTGCCATTTCAGATAAAAATGTTATAAAGAAAATAAAAAAATATCAAGATTCTGAGATTCTTTTAATAATAGTCGGATATCGTTGGTATTTCAATAAGAATACAAGAACATTACCAGAAGATAAAGGAATTCTGTTTCCGGGAAATATTAGAATAATAAGTCTTGATCTTTTTTACTCTATTTTTGATCTCTCTGAAAATTTGACCTCTAAAATAAAAAAATATGAAAGTTTTTTCACTAGATTTGATCTAACAAGCCTTAAGGAAGCTAAACTTGATGAAAAAATTGATATTCTAGGTAACTCAAGTTTAAAAACCTATTTGAAAACAAAATTACTTATAAAAGAAAATATAAATGAATTTTTCAATTTAGGACTAAGAGAATATCCTATCAAGGAATTTCTGACTCCTATAGAGATCAAGAAAATTGAAAATCTTAAACCTCATAAAATAGCAATAGTAGATATAGAGACAACTTCATTTGCTAAAAATTTTGCTTTAATTGTTGAAATTGGAATTATTGAGTTAGATATTAGTACTGGAGAGAAAAGTATATTATTTAATGCCCTAATATATGAAAACGGAATAGAAAATTATGATGACAAGGGAGCATTTAGTATTTCTAATCTAGACATTAGTGAGGTTAAAAAGGCAAAGAGTCTTGAATCATACCGAGAAACACTTCAACTGATATTCGATAATTATAGGATAACATCTTATAATACTGCATTCGATCTTGCGATTCTTGAATTGAGAGGTTTTAAATTTCCAAAAAAAATGACAGATATGATGAAATTTATAAAACGTATATTACCTAAAGGTAAATATAATTTTCATTTTGCCTACAAACATTTCTATAACTTGAAAGATAATACTGAAGGGAAATTTTTAACAAATAATAATTATGAAGAACAACATAGGGCATTAGATGATGCAATACATGAGGCTGAATTACTATTTCTATTGATAAATAAGTTTAAATTTCCGACGTCTTATCAAGATGATTTAAATATTGATAAGGGTAGTTAGTAAAAATTTTAACAGATCATTTATTTAACAACTAAATTATTACATTCTAAAGATTATGACAGAATTTAATCATCGAAATATTGAAAAAAAATGGCAAGATCGATGGGAAAAGGAAAAAATCTTCAAAGTGAATGAAGACCCTAAAAGAGAGAAATACTATGTGCTTGAAATGTATCCTTATCCTTCTGGAAGCTTGCATATGGGACATCTCCGTAATTACACGATTGGTGATTCTTTGGTTCGATTTAAGAGAATGCAGGGTTTTAATGTCCTTTATCCTATGGGCTATGATAGTATTTCGTACTTAACGAAATATCATAAGAGCTTTGGACTTCCTGCCGAGAATGCAGCTATCGATCATGGTGCCAATCCAAAAGAATGGACAAACCAAAACATAGAAGTTATGAAAGAACAACAAAAGAGAATCGGGCTATCGTATGATTGGAGCCGATTGATATATAGTCATGATCCTAACTACTATAAATCGTAAATGAACTCCATTGACGAGTAGAGATGGGATCAGTGGTTCTTTCTTCAGATGTTTGAAAAAGGATTAGCTTATCGTCAAGAATCATATGTTAATTGGTGTCCAAAATGTGCGACAGTACTAGCTAACGAGCAAGTGTTAAATGGTAACTGTTGGAGATGTAATTCTGAAGTGGATCAAAAATTTCTTACTCAATGGTTTTTAAGAATACGAGATTACGCAGAAGAACTCCTTGATGGATTAGATTCGGTGGATTGGCCCGATAAAGTAAAAATTATGCAGAGAAATTGGATCGGAAGGTCAGAGGGAACAATAATTAAATTTCCAATTGTCGATGAAGAACGAACAATTGATATCTTTACTACAAGACCCGATACTTTATTTGGCGTAACATTTATGGTCTTCGCGCCTGAACATCCATGGATAAAAGAATGGGTAAAAAACACTGAATTTGAAAAGTCTTTTGACAAATTTTATCAAGAGGTACTTAAACAAGATAAATTCGAACGTACTGATGTTGAAGTTGAAAAGAAAGGGATGTTCATTGGGAAGAATGCTGTTAATCCGATAACTAATGAAGAAATTCCAATTTATGTAGGGAACTTCGTGATTTATGAATATGGAGCTGGAGCTGTAATGGCAGTTCCCGGTCATGATCAGCGTGATTTTGAGTTCGCAAAACAATATAATATTCCCATTAAAATCGTTATTCAACCATTAGATTATGAATTAAATGTAAATAAAATGACTCGTGCATATGAAGGAGAAGGTATTTTAGTTAACTCTGGTGAGTTTGATGGTATCGATAACAAAAATGGAATAAAAGAAATCACATCAAAACTCAAAGAATTAGAGAAGGGATCGGCAACCATAAATTATAGATTAAGAGATTGGTTGATTTCAAGACAGCGATATTGGGGTTGCCCAATTCCAATCATATATTGTGATGATTGTGGAGTTTTACCCGTACCTTATGATCAACTTCCTGTAGAGTTACCAGAAGATGTTGAATTTACAGGCAAGGGAAATCCTTTAATAACAAGTAAAAGCTTTTTAGAAGTTCAATGTCCAAAATGTAACAAACCCGCGAGGCGTGAGACAGATACAATGGATACATTCGTCGATAGTTCTTGGTATTTTTTTAGGTTTTGCGATCCTCATTCTGAAAAATTACCTTATTCTCAAAAAGTAGCAGATTATTGGATGAATGTGGATCAGTATATTGGTGGAATTGAACATGCTATACTTCATTTACTTTACGCAAGATTTTTCACAAAGGTTGCACGAGATATAGAATTGCACTCATTTGATGAACCCTTTCAAAGATTATTAACTCAAGGCATGATAAATAAAGCTCATCCCTATTGTCCTAATTGTGGAATTTTTGCTATGAAAGCGGAAATGCATGACTCAAAATGTAAAAGATGTGGTAAAGAGTATATCTTAAAAAGCGTAAAAATGAGTAAAAGTTTAGGTAATACTGTTGATCCTATTGGGATAATGGAAAAATATGGTGCAGATGCTTCAAGGTTTTTTATACTGTTTGGAGCTAGCCCAAAATCGGGATTAGAATGGTCAGATGAAGGGGTTGATTTTGCTTATAAGTTTATAAAAAACACATATTCGTTAATTTTCAATGAACCTGAAATCGTAAGGAAAGACGTAAAAATCCGTGATAAACTTATTGATTATTATCTGAACAAGACCATAAAAAATGTCTCTAAACACATGGAAAAAATAGAAATAAGAGATGCAATAAACGATCTCATTCAATTAACATCTGAATTAAATAAATATAAAATTGAAGGAATTAATTATACAACGTTTAAAAGATGTCAAATTAATCTTATTTTAATGCTGCATCCAATAATTCCCCATGTGACTGAAGAGTTATGGGAACATATTGGTAAAAAAGGTTTTTTAAGCTTGGCTAAATGGCCGGAATATGATGAAACCCTCCTTACCCCGATAAACGATTATAAGTGGAATCTATTATATGATACAATTGAAGCGATTAATCACATCTTATTAATTATTAAAAAAGAGAAAGTAATAGAAATTACTCTTATTACTGCTGTTCAGTGGAAATTTAAGTTATATACAAAATTTATGGACATTGTTACAAAAACAAAGGAACAAAAAGAAATCATTAAAATACTCATGAAAAACAATGAATTCAAGTCACAGGGTAAGTTTATAGTAAAAACTGTTGATAATTTAATGAAAAATCTGGGAAAAGTCATTAAAACACCTATCAATGCTAATGAAGAGCTGGATTTCTTTATCGAAATATCACCTATTTTAGAAAAAAAATATAAGTGTTCTGTTAAGATAATCAATGAAGAAAAATCCATGGATCAAAAAGCAAAACAATCTCTACCAGGGAGACCTGCAATCAAAATTAAATAATTGATTCTATCCAATCATAATGATTTCTGTTATCAATTTATCACGTCGATATTAACTCAATTAATTTAAATAGATGTATTTTAATCATATAATAAGATGAGCTAAAAATAGTCTTTAATCGAAAAACTACTTATTCTCTTTTATTATGACATTTTATGAACTTTCAGTTATAACAAATACGGGTTTTCCTTATTATCATTTAACAATAAAAACCCCCCCTCAAGGTGTTAATTTATATCTGAGGTTTTTTGATTTCTCAATGAATAACCCGAGTCAAAATGTCACACTAGATCCTTTCAGTATGTTTGAATTAAATGCCGGTTTAGTATCAGCTCTGTATGAATTTGCTAAAAATATTGATAAAAAAATCGAAATCATTGAGTTTTCATCTGATTGGAAATTATCACAGAAGGAAGAACAAATAAAAAGTAAAGGAGATGTGTTGATCACTACCCAAACAGAAACTTATCTTTTACATAATTCTATAAAAGCAAAAATTAAATTGATTTATGAGACATTTATTGCTCCAAAAATACCTTTAGTAACCGCATTAGAAATTCTACAAAATGAAGAGGATAAGATTTTAGAAATTTTAACTGATTTTAAGGCAAGATCCCGTGTTTTAAATCACAAAAAAGAGCTAGGTCAATTAACTCGTTCCTTTTTAAATGAAATGGAAAATTATGGTTTACTTTCTATTTGTGTTACTTCATTTGATCTTTCTCCAATTATGATATTTGGAGGAAAGTTTGATTTCAAAGATATTGATTCAATGTTGAGGAATATAGATGTATTTCCAGAAATAAGCCCACTGGAGTGGATATACAGGCAATCATTTAAATCTAATAATGATCCTATATGGGTGTATATTATTAAATCTGGAGTTGGTCCAACTATAGATGGTTTATTTGAACCTTATTTTTATCTCTTAATAACTGAACCTCAATCCTATCTAGGTGAATTTCCCAGTAAATTAACAACAAAATTTAATCAAGTATTAGGATGAAAAAAATATAGATTTTAGATCATTTTACTTTTTCCGCTGCTTTTATTATCTCATAAAAACTTAAAGCTTCTAATGAAGCTCCTCCAACTAATCCACCATCAATATTATCTTTAGAAAAAATAGCTTCTGCATTGTTTGGTTTGATTGAAC
>Ga0307442_1000230_pt1 | contig 25988 bp, 19 predicted proteins | sample SalMarWE160430MG_FD_202143 | JGI IMG/M metagenome (GOLD analysis project Ga0307442, IMG submission 202143) | Salt marsh sediment microbial communities from the Plum Island Ecosystem LTER, Massachusetts, United States - WE1604-30 | ecosystem: Environmental > Aquatic > Marine > Intertidal zone >...
CCTTTCGAGTGACCAATCGATTACGTATGAAAGGACCAACGGGCGAAGAGAATTGACCATGTCAATATCCTCATACTGAATTAGAGATGGTATGTTTTCTGTTGTGGTATTCATATGAACTTCAAGAAGCGAAGCTAAGTCATAACGTGAATCACCAAATGCACATACCTCAAAATCCAAGAGTAAGGCGTTTTGTTCAGAACGAAACACAACATTGGGAATCCACAAATCTCCATGCATGACCTCTCCAGACCAGTAGCCAAGAATATCGGTCATATTCTTAACTCTTGGAAAAAGGAGGTCGTACTTATCAAGGAGAGATTGAGTCTGCACTGAGGCTTTTGATAGCCAAACATGATTTTCTACTTGTTCATGATTTGCAATCAGATAATCAGATGGTGACTCGTATCTTGGTAACCCCGAAGGTTTCTGTTCTTTTAGAATACGAAGTGACTCTTTCAATGAAAGAAGTTCATCCTCGCTTGCTTCAGCAACTTCATTATGTGTTGTTCCATCAACATACTCTACGAGATAGAATGGAGTCCCAATTGAGTCTGATAATCGTCCTATTTCTATTGGATGTGCAGCAAGATCTAATCGACTAAAGTAGAGATCTATCTTGTAGAGTTTTTCGTATGGATTGTGTTTAAACTCGATTGTTGTTTTTGGTAATTTCAGAACAAAATCGTATCCAGAGGTATTCCCACGTATATTGATATTTGACCATCCACCCATAGATATCTGATCAATATTGATGAAATCATTAAAAGCATCGCATGAGTCCTCCAAGAGATTTTCTAAATCAGAATGGGAGTGACCATGGACTGTCTTAATCGGGTACTTCATCATTTCAAGTATCAGACTCACAATAACTTCTAAAAGGCTGTTGGATGAGAGCAAAAATATGAATGGGAGAGATATGCTTCTTATTCTTGCACACTTGTTCAGAATGAACGGTAGACAAGTTGCAATTGAGGATTCAATTCATTTTCTCTCCTTTAGCTGTCGATATGGTCAACCTACAGATGTTCGTAAGTTATTATCAACAGCATTGAACAATGAAATGATTTCGCGTGAAGGGAATATTATCAAAGCAGAGTTTCTTTATGACAAGCAATACCTGCCATTGAATCTATCTGCAGCCCTTAAAGATAAGGTCAGATTCAAAGAGGAAATTCAACCACTTCATTAGTTTTTCTCAGCGGTGTAATTTCTAAGAGAGGCAAGAAGTGCTGCTAGATGTACAAAGGAATTCTTTCCCCGAACCAGGCGAAAATCAATTTCAGCAACCCGATCTAGGACTATGTTGAGAGTATCATGATCGAAGGGCCGTTTTACAAGATCTCGTTCAATTGCAAGAAGAACTTCCTGAGGGTCATATCCATCGATTGCAATAAGATTTCTCATTATCTTTCGTGCATCTTGATACGATCCATCTATTGTCAAGGTAACTATCTCTCTCGCAGTGCGATTAAGAGATGTTTCTGAATGAGTATATACATCATCTTCTGTGACAGCAGGATTACTAGTTGCGGCAATTTGAAGAAGATTAATAGCTCTTCGTAAATCACCCTCCGATTCGCGAGCAATAGCCCAAGCTGCATCGGGTTCTAAAGTAATACGTTCCTTTTTTGCGATAGAGATTATGTGTGCAACGATTTCATCTTCGGTGAGTAGTGGAAATTTCAGAACTGAACACCGAGACATTATCGCTGGACTCCAACCAGATAATGAGGGGGTTATTAGAATGAATCTGCAGGCATCGCTGTAAAGCTCCATAGTCCTACGGAGTGCTTGTTGCATACTATGACTAAGTGCATCAGCTTCATCGAGAACTAATATCTTAATTTTCTCATCAGTAACTGTAATTGTAGATGCGAATAATCGGATTGCTTCCTGAAGCAATTGGCTCCTATTAGGACTACTAGTCTTTCCCTTTATTTTTAAAGCGGCTTTAGCTTCGCGATAGACAACAGACATATATTCATCCAGTTCAGATCGTTCATCTCTGTCGAGTTTGGCTAGATCTTGGACTGTCCGTTTTGCATCCGTTAACGACATGAACCAAATATCTCGAATGTTCAATGACTTGAAGTTTGCACCTAAACTATCACCAAGGATATCTTTTGAGAATATATTAGCAGCTGAGGTCTTTCCAGTGCCATTAGGACCGTAGAATATCATGTTCGGGAGTGTATTAGATTCCGCGAAACTCTTAAGCTGACTGATAGTAGATTCCTGTCCAATAAACTCGTCCCAGTTTTTGGGTCTATATTTAATACACCATAAGAGCGGTTCCAAGATGACACCCAATTGAAGTTTTGAAGAATACAAGATAAGCTTGTTTCTTTCAAGAAACGAGTAACTAACCAACAATTTCAAGTGTTTTGTTACACCGAAACATGGTACTACCAAAAGCATCTTATGTAAAGAAAAGATGGGCGCTTGTTCACATTTGACAACATCATGGGTTTGGTCGTGGTAATGCCAAAAGAAACACTCGAAAAAGAATTGGAACATGTATTTAGAGAAGATTTACTATTTGCCTGTAAAAAATGGGGAATTGATGTTACAGGTAAGGATACTGGCGATTCGTTAATAGCTATGCTTGCCGAGAAGATGAGAGATCCGAATGCAAGGAAACAGGTATTCTCAACATTCACCCAGCTCGAAACAGACCTTCTCGGCGTTCTTACACTCAGCGGCGGCGCAATGAGCTATGATAGACTCAAGCCATTTCGAAAAATCTACAGTTATGGACAATTAAATCAGACTGAGAGAGACCTTAGAAAACTAGGCCTGATTATCAGGAGGATGATGAGCAGACTTACAGAATACGGTCGAGAAGTTGCAGAATTCAAAGTTCTAGATTTCTTTATCCCTCATCTAAGAGAATTCTTTGAGGCATTACCAGAACCCCAACCAGAGAAACCAAAGAAAGCAAAGAAGTACGTTGATGAAAGAGACACATTGCTGATTGATATGCTTCTACTTATTTCATACATTGCAAAACATGAGGTTAAAATGACTTCTTCATGGGAGTTTCCAAAACGAGAAATTGATCATATAAAAGAAGCAATGTCCGTATCTACTGATGAACGATTTGAAATTGTACAGAAATTCGCCAGAAAAGCTGGGGCGTACACTATTATTGAAGGAGATAGAGTCATACCATCAAAGGTTGACGTGCTTTTTGGTGGACAACAACATCTTGTTGCCAGACGCCTTCTCCTATCAGCTCTCGGAAGAACTCGAGCGATTTGGGCAACTGCGGATCAACCGACAGAATACACTCTTAATCTTGCTATATGTAGGCTACGTGATGGAAATCAACAAGATTGGATAGGAATTGAAGAATTACGTGATTGGATCAGAAGCGAACTCTTTCAAGAGAATCAGCCACTAAAGTGGATTCAAGTTGATGAAGATAGAGTACAGATGGCTCTTGAAACCCCACTCCTTCTGGGACTCATTGAAGCTGCATATAAAGGAAAGAACATAATAGCGGTGAAATTAACAGAAATTGGAGCAAGAGTTCTTCAAGAAGGTACAATCCCGACGAAACCAGAAGGTCGAGAAACGTTCTTTGTTCAACCCAACTTCGAAATCTCAGCGTTCACTGGGGAGATGGAGTATCAGAAACTCTATCGTCTAATGTTAATAACAGAACCAGTTCGTACTGACGTTGTAAGTACATTCAAAATCACAGATAAATCCATTTTCGAAGCTATTGAAAGTGGTCTTCGCGAACAGGATCTAATTGGGTTCTTAGAAAAAGAAAGTAGTAAACCAATTCCTGCCAATGTTGATAGGTCAATACGGGATTGGATGTCTCAAACAACTTTTGCAACTCTTTCAAACGTCACACTCTTTGAAACTGAAAATGAGAAAGACCTCGAGGAACTCAGATTCATTCCCCAGTTTGAAAAGCATGTTCTGCGACAGGTTGGACCGACAGCAGTTATTGTGACTGGAGATATTGAAACACTTACTGAGAATCTTAGAAACCGAAAGTGCATGGTTAAACGAAAAGTCGAAAAAGAAGATCAAGGAGAAATTCTCGAAGCTGATATTGCAGAGCAAGTACTGCTTTTTGGGGCAGAACAAACGGTTGAAGATGTCCCATGGGATTGTGAGGGATGTCCTGCAGTTCAATCTTGCAATAAGATAATTCGAAGAAGAACACGTGATAAGAGAGGTGGTAAACACTGACCAGCTTATTGCCACAGCAGCTAGTCGGTAATTTCTTTGGTGTAGGTAGTCTTGGAGAACCAGATTGTTCAGTTCCTAAGGAGTATATTTCAAAACTGGCACTTCCATATGTGTATCAACTCACGGCGTCTCGAAACGAGGATATGATTCGACAATTTGCAGCAGTTCTAGACGAATTCGAGGAAGACGGCGATTTCATCTTGGATATTGACATTCATACCTATAGAGAGATTACAAGTGAAGATAGTGACCTTCTTCCGGAAGAGGTGAATCTCCATGCATTATATTCTTTGATGGATGGAACAAAGTACCCCTTTTTCAAAACACAACAAACAGCACCTTCAACAATGTGTTTCAGCATCAGGGATTCCGCCGGAAATCAATTAGTCAATCGGAACATGTTTCATTTCTTCGAACGCTTGATGTTTAGAATTGCACAAGGACAGTTCAATTATTTAAAAGACCATTGCAAGACAATTATTTTCTGCCAAGATGATCCAGGTTTAGGTTTCGTTAAGAATATGATAGAAACTGGAAAGATTTCAGATCTCACTCTTGAACATCTCATACAGAGAACTGATGGGATTTATCCTGAAGGCATAATTCCAGCTTTCCATTTTTGTGATGATTGGCGTGTTTTGAGTAAAGACAATTGGTATCCTTTATGGGAAAGTAAACCAAAGCTGGTACACATCGATGTACTTCGATATCCGCCAAAGGTAGATTCTGAACAGGCAGAGAAAATGAATAAGTTCATGCAGAATGGTGGAGGACTAGCCTTAGGCGTTTTACCGAATGTTGATGATGGTTTTTCACAATCGATTCTTGATACACTTCGTTCAAATCTCAATGATGTTTTCCAATCATTCATAGACAGTGGTATAGATTTACAATTGATACGAAGAAATTCAATGATATCAACACAATGTGGCCTTTCAGGAGCAAGTCCCAAATTGACTAGAGAAATTCACGAAATGAGCAGCGAGTTTCCCGTCATCTTCAACGAACAAATTGAATCATTTTAAAAATAATAATGGCAGGTTATGTATGATACTTCCAGCCATCACTAATTTCTGTGTGTAAGGTATGCCGCTATTATAACAGCAAGAAGAACCGCTGCACAAACAACCCCAAAAATCATTGGTGAGAGTGCTAGTTCTCCCCAGAGTGGATCTGGAGTGTGAAGTGGAATCGAGCCAGGTATCCATTGGTTTAGTAGTGGAAGCCAAGGTGCAATAAAGACTGTAACTAATATCAATAACGAAAATGTGAGCGTGTGAACTGCAGTAACGTAGGTATAGTAAGGTCGAACATAACTGTAGAAAGCAAAAGCAGGAATTGAAAGTGCAGCCATAGCTATGATTTCCACAGGTTCAAAGAAGAGTGGCATTGTTATCGCCCAGAGGAAATAAAATACTGTAGTGACCTTTTCATTCGATGTTTCATGGTGTGCAACCTTATGAATGCCATCAACACCTTGCGAGAGGAAGAATACTGGGAGAACTAACCACCACTGAAGACCAACGAAGAACATTGGTCCAGCATAGAACAATAGGTCTCCGACACTTTCTACACGTTCCCAAAACGGGTTTCTTGAGAAGAATTCTGTTGCTTCAGTCATATAGTATCCTAGCATTTGCATAGCAACCAGAATAGGCATCAAGAAAAATGAAATTATAATCATCAATGTAGCTAACTTAGGCAATTCAGGTATCTTTCCTTCATGATAATTATCTAAGGGATAGATGCCATGAAGCGTGAATACTGTTAGGAGAAGTAATAGCCCGCTAGGCAAGAAGGATAATGGTTGGAAGAGATACATCCAGACACCGAATATTTCGTATACATTCCCCTCGTAGAAAGTCACTCCGAGGTTTGGTAAGAAGTACCAGACACCAAAGACCACCAGTAGCTCGGGGATTAGCATTTTCAAACGATAGTCTTGAACAAATTTCATAACAGCGCCAGATTCACTTTTCGATTCTGCCATAATCTCACTATCCAAAGCTGAATCATAATTAATCGAATGTTGGTTTTCGAGTAGCTAGGTCTTCGTCTTCCTCTCGTAGTTTGTGTTGGAAAGGACGTCCTTGACCATATATTGCAGGATCCATTCCACGAGTCCTACCCATGATTACAAAGAACCCAATGGCTTGTACTCCAACAGACCCGATACAGATGAGAATGACCTCTGCAAAATAATCGTGAGCGAAAATTCCTAAGAGCCAGACTAATGGATATATTATAGCTTGGATGAGAATTCCAGCAAGAAGCATCAATACCCATTTGTTTGTCCAATTTGAACTTACCATTGAATAACACCCACGTTTGAGTACTGAATCGCGATTAGGGGTTCTAATTAAAGGTGTCTGTAGCGTCCGAATCACTCTTGTACCGAAGCATCGTAATTGTCCTTTAGCTTGATAGCAATGAACGCAGCAAGCTTCCTGAAGTCTTTAGTTGTGATATTTGGTACTGCACTAGATTTCTTGGGAATATCAAATCTTGCCACGATTACAGCAACTTCATCATCCATAGAATATTCCAATATAACTGGATATTTTGTATTAATTCTGTGAGATTCAGTTGTTGTCTCAACGTGAAATCCTTTGTATACGGTACCAACGAGATAAGGATAGGCAAATCCCGAATGAGATACCTGCACTCTAACTTGAACGGTTTCAGGAAGCCCTTGAATATATGATTTGACCTCTGCCTCAAGGATTGTTTGCGTTCCTCCACGAACTCCTAGAATCACACTCATCCCTGCGCGAATCCCGGTTACTCCTTCTAGCTGACTAGCGAATTCATAGGTATCACCAGTGATAGGCGGCTTAAAGAACTCGTCAGAATCGATTGTCGGAATTCTAAATCCAATGACAAATGCTGAAACTGAATTAATTACATAGAGGAATACGAGAATGAGTATTGAATCAATGAATGGACTAATGAGAGTTATTCCAGAATTATGGAACACGAAGGTTAGGAGTGCAGTAGATACAGTGAATATCAAGAAACAGCAGCATATCATTGAATCACCTGGGTGTGCAAAGAGATCACCATAGGCGTCTTCATAATTATCGACTAGCTCTTCATATTCACTGAAGCTTACCCAAGCTTTTCGTTTCTCCCATTCACCTTGAATATAGTCTATTGCTTTCTTTGATCCAAATCCCATAATCAAAGAAATGATAAAGAGAATTCCTGGTAGGATTAAATCGACTATAATGTACAATAAAGGATGTACATAGTAATTGAACAATAGTATTCCACTGATAACAAAAATCAAGACAATGATTGCATAGGCTCGATTCACATTCACTTGACGACTATAGTCAATGATTTTACCTTCGCTCAAACTAATTCGTCCTCCTTGTTTGGAGCATAATCACGGGAGGAAATAAGGACATCGTTTTACTCGGATGCTTCATCGATTGTATCATACTTACTCAGAAATGAGCCAATATCATCTAGAACATCATCCAGTATCTCTTCGCCGCCACGATGGCGTAGATATTCCTGTATCATCAAACGAATTAATTTAGCTGTTGTCACAGGAGTAATTGGTTCACATAGGGCGTCTAACTGTTTTGAGGGGGTAATCTCTTCAGATTCGAAAGAAGGAATAATTCGTGTAATATTGCCGGATGAATCAATCTCGCATTCGATTCTAGCAGCTCCTTCGATTCCTTCGATTCTGGCTATTGGTATTGGATTTCGTAAGGTGTAATATCCATCTGCTTCCCCAATCGTGAGTTTAACACCAACCCAAAATATTCCTGGTAGTCCTATAAGGAATGAAATTGCCTTTCGAAACTTTCGTGGTTGATAAGTGGGAAACTCGGGAGGTACAGAATTTGGTAATAACTTGAAAATAAAATATGAGAATAGAAACCCAAAGATGATTGAAATTAGTGATAGAATAGCTGGTGTGAAACTGATAATCAGTAAATTAGTACTCATCAAATAGAAAGGAAGAGCAAGGATTGCAATATAACAAATAGAAGCAAGGAGAATCAAAATATAATCAATTGATGAGATAAGGTGTTTATAGCTCTTGTTGTAATTTGTTATCATCACTCTAAATTCTTGAAGAGAAACTTCACGAATTTTGAATTCCCATTTGGGATTTTGAAGTTTAGCGTGATCTTTGAGTTTCCATGAACACAATCCTAACACGGGCAGCATAGATGATAGAAGGAGAGTAGCCATTCCAATCCATGATAATGGATTCTCGTAAAGAGTAACCATCTGATATTGCGCTATATCATAGCAGATGAATCCCGTCAGATTGATAAGAATGAAGATTGCAATTTGATATGGTAGTGCAGACTTTGTTGTTATCGGGATTTCTACCATCTATACCCGCTCCTGTAAATATTCAGATATTACGTGAAATCGCTAATCAATTTCCGCATTAAGTTCCTTAAGGATTGTGCGCAAATCTTCTGATTCGTTCCCAAATTTCAAATATTCTTTGACAACCAATGCGATGCTATTCTCAGTAACAAGTCGTATATCCTTCACACCAGGAAAGGCAATATTAGATTGAACGGGATTCTTTACGTAGTAACCTTCTTGACTATTCCCGACATATTTTCGGAAGTTACGATCTTCAGCAATCCACCACCAGACTGTTTGGGGATTATCATTTTTCTCATATATACGACAAAGCACTCTGTTAATGGCACCAAGATCATCAGTCCAAGATTCCACATAGCTCTCACTTTCTAGTCCTTTTATTCTGAGAAGAATCCTAGGTTGTTGGTAGATAGCAAAAGCTCCAGATTCAGCTTTATCGAGAACAACTCTAATACTCGCTACTCCAGGAACTGAATCTTGTACCTTAGCAAGTTTAATTGTTTCACGAATTAGGGGCAGTGTAAAATCAGTTGATGCTGCATTTGAGGTGGATCTGAATCCTGTGAATATTGTATTTGCAAAAAGAATTGCGAATGAGAATCCAAGCATTAATGATGAGTATTGAACAATCGATGGATCTTCAAAGTATGCGTAGACTGGAAGCGCAGATATGAATACTAGAATAACGATTGGACAAAAGAACATCCAATAGTTACCCTGAGCAACAAGTCGGTAATTCTCTTTATTATGCTTCTTAGGTAGATTACTAGCGTCATCAATAGTTAACTGAACTGGTTCATAATCCCATTCAGGCGGATTATATTCAACGACATTCACCTTAAAGGTCCAACCATAATAATATCCGAAACCTGCAATAAAAACTGGAAGACCTACATACATTCCAAGAATAGAGAGCCAATCCCAATCGGTCGAGGGCATAAACATAGGACCAAGAAAGAATCCAGCTAGAAAACTAAGAATTGTCCCTAATGCGAAAATAGCATTGTATTGTGTCATGGATCTGTAGATTACCAGTTCATTCATGGTGACTCCACCCTTAGTATCACTGCACCTCATTCATGACTCTTTAAGGCTTGCTGCTTGACTATTTCCCAAGTGTGTAAAATCATTATCCTTATATACAAAAGAAGTAATATTAACAATAATTAATTTTAATTCAAGGAGATGAAAATATGCTAAAGATTGGTGACAAAGCACCAAACTTCACTACGACCACTGAGAATGGGGATAAGATAAGACTCAGTAGTTTCAAGGGAAAGAAAGTGTTCCTGTATTTCTATCCAAAAGACAACACATCTGGTTGTCAAGCCGAAGCGTGTTCAATTCGTGACAACTTTGATGTTTTCAAGAAGTCAGATATTCCAGTACTAGGAGTTTCTGGAGGAAATGAAAAGTCACACAAAAGTTTCAAGGAAAAGAACAATCTTCCATTTCCATTATTAATGGATGAGGAATTTGAGATTGCTAAACTCTATGACGTTTATCAGACCAAATCAATGTACGGTAAGGAATATCTAGGAATCGTAAGGACAACGTTTCTGATTGATGAAAAAGGTAAGATAGAGGGAATATTTGGTGGCCCAGAGGGAATCGAGAAAGTTAAAACCAAGACGCATGCGGACCAGATCATCAAATTCTGGGACCTCAAATTGTAGGAGGAATTGTAGTGTTAAAAGTAGGCGACGTAGCTCCGGATTTCGAAACGGTAGACGATGAAGGAAATCGGTTCAAACTGCATGAATATCGTGGTAAGAAAATAGTACTCTATTTCTATCCAAAGGATTTCACACCTGGGTGCACTGCTGAAGCGTGTTCTCTTCGTGATGACTATCAAATCTTTGAAGGTTCTGGAATTCAAATTTTTGGAATCTCCGGTGGTACTGCAGAAGTTCATCAGAAGTTTCGAGGGAAGTACAAATTGCCTTTCAACATCCTAGTGGATGAAGACCTTGAGATTGCAAAGCTCTATGGAGCTTACAGTAGATTGAGCATTCTTGGAATGGGAGTTAAGCGGATAACGTACCTGATAGATGAAGACGGAAAGATAGAAGCAATCTTTGGCGGCGCGGAAGGTATCGACAGGGTCAAATCTTCAGACCATGCATTCCAAATCACTAACTACTGGGGTTTGAAACTCTAGGTTCCCTATCGTATTCTTCGTGGTCGTGCAACGGTACTCATGTAGACAACACTCTCATGAATACCGTCCAAATCTAGAAGTGAGTTAATCTCATCGTCGTAAATCGCTCCAATCTGACAACTACCGTAATCGAGAGCCTCGACTGCAAGAGCGAGATTTTGTGCTATATGACCTGCATCAAGGAAGATGTAGCGATACGCACGTTGAAGGTACTTCCATGAGGAACGTTCAATAATAGCAGTCCAAATGAAGACAACAGCAGCATCCCCCGCAATCTGTTGGTCCAGTGCTCCACCCTTTACCTCTCCGGAGAAATCACCTTCTTTGACGAGTTCCAGTTCGTGATTTCCAATCACATAATGATAGAGGCCCTTCTTTAGGCCATCGACTCGGTTCACATAGAGGTAGGTTTCTATTGGATAGAGAGCTCCAGCAGAGGGAGCAGTTCTTAGTTTGAAATCACAAAATGCTCCAGATACAGTCTCTCGCACCCCCTGCGTAGCCCATAGAATCTGTGACAAATCTTGCAATGACATGGCATCGTTAGTATAAGCTCGGACACTATGTCGTTTCCAAATCACCGCCCAGATATCAGGACCGCCTTGTACAGCAGGTTCAGGAAGAACGGTTCGTTCAGAACCGTCGTAGGTCTTGTATTGAGTAGGCATGTTATCCCAGTCGAGACCATGTTGTGGAAGTTTCCCTCGAACATACTTGCTATTCCTGAGAAAGTCCTCGCCATATCGAGATGTCATAATTCATACATTGTGTATTTTCATTTTGGCTCTATCGATAGAATAGAATTCTGTCCATGAAGATAGACTTTAATAAAGGCTCAATGCTGTCCGACCTTGTCAGACAGACTGGTATGCAGGTCGGTCTAGAATAGTTAATGTATCAGGAGCGCTATATAATGCCTGAAGAAAAGCTCTCTGTTGAAGAGTTGAAAAAGAAGGCTGAGAAGCCTGGCAAGGATGCAATGATCATGCATCCCTATTACAAGGGGAAAATCCAGTCTATTGGGAAAGCCCCAGTACGTGACTTCTCAGATTTTGCAATCTGGTACACCCCTGGTGTAGCCAAACCTTGTTTAGACATTAAGGATAATCCCGAGATGGCTTACGAGCATCTCAACAAGGGAAACATGGTCGCAGTAGTCAGTGACGGTACGCGAGTCCTCGGACTTGGTGACATCGGTCCACTCGCAGCTGGCCCAGTCATGGAAGGGAAAGCGATTCTCTTCAAATACCTCGGTGGTGTTGATGCCTGGCCAATCTGTATTGATACAAAGGATCCCGATAAGGCTATTGAGTTCGTTAAGTTGCTGCAACCATCCTTTGGAGGTATCAACCTAGAAGACTTCTCAAAGCCCAAGTGTTACAAGATTCTCGAAGAACTGAGGAATGATCCAGATGTGAATATACCAGTCTGGCATGATGATGCGCAAGGGACAGGAACAGTTGTTCTTGCTGGTGTCTTCGGTGGACTGAACGTCGTAAAGAAAGATATCGAGAGCGTTACTGTCGCAATGCTTGGTGTCGGTGCTGCAAATACAAGGACTGCATATCTACTAATAGCCGCAGGTGTTGATCCCAAGAATATTGTGATGGTTGACAGCAAGGGTGCAATCTATGCAGACCGTGAGGACATCGTGAAGGATAAGGACTATGACACCTTCAAGTACGACCTCGCACAGAAAACCAACCCAGAACGACATACCGGAGGAATGGGAGATGTGATTAGTGGTGCAGATATTCTAATCTCAGCTTCAAGACCTATTCCTGGTACTATCAAGAAAGAGTGGATATCTAAGATGGCCACTGACTCTATTGTCTATGCTTGTGCAAACCCACTTCCAGAGATATGGCCTTGGGATGCAATCGAAGCTGGTGCACGTATTGTTGGTACGGGTCGCAGTGATTTTGACAACCAGATCAACAATTCACTTGGATTCCCAGGTATCTTCCGTGGAACCCTTGATGTGAGAGCATCAACCATTACAGATGAGATGTGTATTGCGGCTGCTAAGGCACTTGCAGATCTTGGTGCTAAGAGTGCAAATGACAAGAAAGTCATTCCAACTATGGACCAATGGGAACTCTATCCTGCCGAAGCCACTGCTGTCGGTATGAAAGCCATCGAACAGGGTGTTGCAAGAAAGCAGTGGGAAGAGAAGGACCTCTACAAGCATGCAGAGGATATCATCCGAGTATCCCGTGCCTCTTCGGATATGCTCTACAAGCAAGGATTCATTCCTAAAGCGCCAATTGAGTAATTGTTTCAAGATGATGAGCGGCGGCCATCGCCGCTTCCTCTTTTTCTTTTTTCACGTAGATAGCATTAGCTACTTAAGTTACAAATTGTAACTTTAAATCGTGAAATGAAATGTCCATCGATCGCTGCGTTCAGTGTGGTTCTTGCGTGAAACTATGTCCTATGTTCGATGCAACTGGAGAAGAGCAATTTTCTCCCAGAGGAAAAATCTACCTTCTCAAAGTGATGGACCAAATTGCAGAGGACAAAGAGCTTGCGAAAGATTTCAGGAGAACACTCTTCCAATGTACGCTCTGTGGAAAGTGCGATGAGACCTGTTCATCTGGGGTTGACCTACTAAAGATTTGGCACCAGCAACGTGCTAATGCAATCGATACAGCACCTGAAGAATTCGCATACCTAGACCCATTGAAAGAAGCTCTTGCTAATGTGAAGAATATCTACGGATTAGCAGCTGAAGATAGGGCAATTTATTGGTTAGATGAACTAGACGATGAAATTCCCGGATTAGAAGATAGAGTCTATGAGAAAGGTAAAACAGCAGACGTAATGGTATTCCTTGGTTGTCTGATGTCATTCAGAAGTAGTCAAATGGATGTGCTCAAGTCACTCTTCAAGACACTGGAAAAGTTAGAAGTGGACTACCTTGTCATGGGTGCAGAGGAGAATTGTTGTGGGCATCCCCTCTATCTCATAGGAAATGAAACAGGTGCAGAAGAACTCCGTGAGCATAACAAGAAAGTAATGCAAGATGCTCAAGCAAAGAAAGTCATCACCTGTTGTCCAGGTTGTCTTATTCAGTTGAAGAATCATCATAACCTGCAAGGAATCGAAGCTCTTCATCATACTGAATTCTTTGACAGACTTCTCGAAACTACACCCAAATACAATCAGAAAGAACCTCTTTCCTATCATGATCCATGTGAACTCCATCGAATATTGGAGATCACAAAGGAACCACGTTCACTTCTTGAAAAACTTGGAGTAGAGTACAAAGAGATGGAACTCAGTTGCTGTGGTGGTGGAGGTCTTTTGAGAATGACGGATCCAAACCTCAGTGATAAGATTATAGAGTTGAGAAAGGCTCGCGAAGGAGTACAGAATACCACCGTACTTACAGCATGCCCATCGTGTAGGGAGCAACTTCTCAGTACAAATCTAAACACGAAGGACATAGTTGAGTTACTCTCTGATGCATTGGAAGGAGGCAACAAGTAGATGAAGCTAAGGGACGTTGTCATGGGAGCAAACGCTTCGATGTATCAGAGAATGGACTTCAAGAAAATCAAGGGAGTCTACTATCCTAAGACGGAGGAAGAAGCACAAGCAGCAATCAAACATGCTAAAGAGAATGGATTCGATGTAGTACCCAAAGGTGGAGGTTCAGGATTAAGTGGGGCATGTACCGGAGGAAACAGAGAACGCTTCTTCATCAGTAGTCTTCAGATGAGAGAGATATTGACGATTTCATTGGTTGGAAGATATGCAGATGTCCAACCAGGTGCGACTCCTAATGAGGTAAACACCAAATTAGAGCCATTAGGTATGAAATTCTGGGTTGCACCTAGTAGCAGAGATGTGGCGACTATCGGAGGTCTGGTCAGCACCGACGGAGGAGGAAACGATACTTGGATCAATGGGACCATGCGGGATAATATGCTCAGTGTCAATATGCTCACGTACGAAGGTAATCATTTAATCATCGACAAAAACGGTGTTAAATCAAGTAACGTTGAGTTAGCAGAAGAACTCAACAAGAAAGGTATGAACCTTGATGATATTGCAGGCGCTCATGGTACGCTTGGATTCATCACCGAGATTAGAGTAATCATAAAACCGCTGAGAGAAACTAAGACCATTGGTGCCTTGATCCAGTTTGATAATTTTGATGCAATGGGAGCAGGAATCCTTCAGACAATAGATAATGGATGCCCAGTTGAATACGGAGAAGCTATTGTTATGGCACATGAAGATGTCAGGGAAGGCTTGACGCCACCGCTCCTGATACTAGAATTTCCAAAAGATTTCGAACTAGTTTTCTGCAACGCTAATGTGAGAGAAATCAGTAGGAAGGAACTCACACGTTTGCAGGACATCAGAATAAAACTACCGAAAAGAAATCCTAATGTAGGAACCCAGATTGGGCTCTTCGAAGGATACGGTCTCTATGGAGATAGTCTCGAACATATGGGGAACACCATTCGCGAAATCGACGAGGTCCTGATGGAACATGAACTTGCTCCATTTGTCAAATATGGACATGCTCCAAGCAAATGGTATCTGGGTAATAACTCACCAGCATATGGATTAGTGATGCATTCCCGCGAGATTCGCCCAGAAGGAAAGACTGGAAAAGAAATCTACAGAGCTGTCGAAGACATCGTCAAGAAATGTGAAGAACTCAATGTGACTCCCAAACCTGAGCACAAATGGCTATACAGTGATGAGATCAAGAAAGCCAGAATTCAAGAACTGAGAGCGGTCATTGGTAGTTCATTCAACTCGTTCATTTTCGAACCAGACTGCGCATCAGATACTCTCTCATCAATGGTGTAGGAAGCACAATCACTTCACAGAATACTTTCGGTGACGTCTCTGAGGTGTTTATATACACACATCAAGACAGGTTTTTGATAAGAATGGTCCGTCCAAATCCAACTAAAAGCCCGAAGGGGTTGTTCGATCCCTACTACGTACCGGATAAGCTCCTACATAGAGATAGAGAATTGGAATCAGTTAACGGAGTCTACAAGGATTCATTCGAGGACGAGTATGGTATCAACTGCCTTGTCCATGGCATTTCTGGAGTGGGAATGACTGTTTTTTCCAGATATTTCCTTACAAAACTGGTGCCAGAGAATTTCAATGCACACACCATCTATGTGGACGCCAAACAGAAAGATACACTTGAGATTATAGCAGAGCTGAATGATAAAATTCATCGTGAAGCAAACAGACCAATAACGGTGGCATTCGATCTTGATGTACTCTGGATGCAGTTCAAGCGAACGGCTTCTGGAACAGATAAGAGAACAGTCTTCGTAATCGATAATATTGATGAAACAAATGAGGAAGTCTATACAAAGGTTGCAAGGTTATCAAAGGAGATCAAGGCTAGTACTATTGGTGTACTTAATTCTCATGACTACAGAATGTTGACCAAGCTTCCTGCAACTCATATGTCGTACGATTTTGAGATTCCACTTGACACGTACACTCAGGCGCAGCTCTATGATATTGTCAGGATGAGAGTCGAAGATTCTTTTCCCCTAGGTCTCACAGAAGAAGTTGTTAGATACATCACAGATCTTGTTGTTGAGTTTGACGCTTCTAAACCTAAGACAACAGTTGAAGCTCTGAAAGCACTATGGCCACTTGCCTCAAGAGGTCAGGAAGTAGATTCTGATTCAGTAAGGAGCGCCACATCAAACATCACAACTTTCGCTCACGATAATGATTACATGGACCTAGTCGATACTATCAGCATGAATGATTTCATGACCCTTTTGGTCTTAGAGGCATTCTGCGAACATCTTATGCATTACAAGACTGAGACCTACATCGATAGAGGGACTCTGAATGAATTGATTCTCATTAAGTGTGAAGAGTTGGGAGTGAAGCATGTCCCACAGGACATTGACAAGAGCCTTCAGACTCTAATCTTCCAGAGTGTTGTTTTTGAATCGGGATATTCACAAAACCTTCTCTATGTCTTGGCTCCGCCAGACATTCTCTATGATGCTGCTGTCAGTCTTAGACGTGAACTTGCACGGAGAAAATAAAAATAGGATAAATGGGGCCGGAATGTCCGGCCGCTCATTTATGAATCGATAGTACTAGGCTTTCTTCTCGGCGTATTGCTTCGCAACCCAGTCAGCCAAACCATCGCCACCGGCTAGATTTGCAAGATCAGCATCCAGATTATCAGGAGTGAGAACTGCAATCCAACCCTTGCCGTATGGATCTTCATTCAAGAGCCCAGGATTATCCTTGAGCGCTTCATTTACTTCAGTAATGGTACCGCCTACTGGTGCCTTAACCGGGCCAGTCCACTTACCGGATTCCATTGTTCCAATGCTGCGTCCTGCAGCGATTGCTTTACCAGCTGGTCGAAGTCGAACAAACTTTATCTTACCAGCAAGATCAACTCCAAAGGAAGCCATGCCGATACGAACTTTGTCGTTCTCTTTCTTCAGCCAAATCAAATCTTCATTATAGTATAAATCATCCGGGAATTCAAAACCCTCGTGTGTTACCATATAAGTCACCTACAAACCCGTGTTATCTCGCACCTTAAGACATTTGCCCTTTATTGAGTTTTACACAGAAATATGTATGATGTCATGCTTCAGCTTCGCCATTCATCATCCGTTTGATGGCTTCTGCTTCTTCGATATCAATCTCAACATAAACAGAACCAGAGTAACCACAACCATCTTCTTCACAGTAGTAGGTCGTGGGGACTAACCACCCATTTACTGAGGTCTTTGTTTCCTGAATTCTTGACGAACCACAGCGTGGGCAAACTCGAATTTTCCTTGCATCCACTTTTTTGTCCTCCCGACAATACTCATACATACTCAGGAGCCTTAAAACAATTGTCTGAAAGCGGAGCCAGTTTCCTAATGCATTCTGTGTGGTCTTATTATATTCCCATGCCGATAAATCAGTGAAATGAGAGAAACAATCCGACCAGGATTCTTCACAGCAGACCAGGTAGAACGTGTGAAGATATCCAGTGGTGTGAATGCACTCGATAACCTCCTAGAAGGGGGAATAGAAGCAGGTCTTACGCATCTAGTCTATGGTGACCGAGGTTTCCACAACGACTTCCTAAGATTCGCAGTAATATCTCAGATGTCTAATGAGAGAGGTGGGACAGGTGCTCCAGTTATTCTCATTGATAGTGCGAATATGATAAAGATTGAAAGGATTACTGAAATTGCATACGAGCTTGAACTTGAACCAGAAGAAGTGATGGATCGAATCTATATCACTCGAGCATTCAACTCTTCACAAACTTACGATATCATAATGAATCAGATGGACAGTTTCTTTTCCAGAGTTCCGGCAAGAGTTTTGCTTGTGACAGGACTTCCAAACCTCTACATAGAGGAGGGTTTGACCGGAGAGGGGTTACAACAGATATCCCATATGGCATCTAAGATTATGATGTTCACACTCCAGAGAAACCTCTTCACATTAGAGTCCACATCAACCTCTCCAAAGAGCAAGAATGTTCCCGCAGGAGGTAGGTCTCTTGCCAGTAATAGTCAAGTCCACATTCGTGTAGAGGAATCCAAATCTTATGTGAGATATATCCTTGCAAAACATCCCCAATATCCAGTGCGAAGTGTCACAAAGGCAATTCCGACAACTACGGGCGGAACACTCCCTCTTTCTTACTTTCTAGGAGGAGAGGAGCGCGAGGAAGAGTAGCTATTAGGTTCCTCGCTTTCTGCCAAGACTTTTGATGAGTTCTTCTACAAGATCACGTGGTAGTTCCTGGGCTTGTTTCACTATCCCATCAATCTCATTGAGTGGAACTCCTTTAGCCTCCAAGTCTTTCTTGAGCTCTTCAATCTCGTACTGACTAAGTTTGTCACCACGGTCCACTGGGGCCTGTGAATCTGTAGGTTCACTGTCATCCTCGAATGTTGAAGCCTTTGCATCTTTGATTTTTATTTCTCGATCAGGGAGAATGACAGTATCAACCTCAGTATCGACCACTTCAGGTTTAATACCATCTACAACCTCTGGACCCTCGCTCTCGCCCTCGCCAGCGAGGCGTTTAGAGGCCTGAGCACCGACTTCTTCAAGAATTTCTTCAACGGTCTTGTTCTCTCTTCTAGCGGCACGAATAGCCTCCTGAACGATGACTTCTTTCACAAAGGCAGCCTGTTCGCTCATCTTCATTTTTGCGATGTCAGCTTTAAAGTCATCAAGTTCTTGCTGATTGAGGTTTGTGAGGATAGCTAGTTGAATGAGTAGCTCACCGAGCTCTGGAACTTCGACGGGAACTGATTCTTCTGGCATCTGGTCAGGGGTTCTGGTGATTTCCAGCTTTGCAAAGGTATCGTTGAACAAGTCAGCAACCAAGGCAGAACGACTCTTAGCTTCCAGTATTGGTTTGGGTATCTTACCTTTCCGGATTGCTTTGATTTGAGCATTGATTTGACGGAGCCGCTTTGGTACATTCCAAACTCTTACGTATGCAAAACCAAGTAATAGGAGAATTAATCCAATCGGCAAACCGTACACAATTGAATTTGCAATCAAGATATCAGATCCATTCTGAGTAACATCAATAACAAGTGTGTGTTCACCCAATGCGTAGACGCCATCGCCAATAGTAATAGTGACAGTTCCAGAGCCAGGAGTTAACTTGATGCCGCTTGCAGTTATTGTCACAAAATATTGGCCGGGAATCGGACCTGCCGAAGCCGTAGCTGTGAAGGGAGCACCTCTACTTGCATTAGCTGTGAAGCGAACTCCTGCAATACCTGTGTCATGCCAAGTATCCATGTAAAGAAGTTCAATTGTGAGAGATTCTCCATTAACAAGATTCCATGATCCGAGATCATTAATAACTGTAAGAAGCGTAGTGACATTGATTATTTTGATTCTAAATAGGATTTCAGATATACTTCTATTTTCCAAGCTTAATTCAATGTTGAGCCGATAGATTTCTGTATCCACGCGACCATTCATTCCTGGAAGAAGCGTGTTGAATGTAACCTGATACAAGCCGTTACCTAAATCAACTAGTGACACGTTAAGATAACCATCAAATGTTGGGCCTCGTAGATAACTGTTGAGAGTCGCAATAGCTCCGGGTAGACCACCTACAAAACCTTCAGAATCATCAGTATCATTGTAGAAGAAGGTAATTGTCATCGAATCACCATACGGAATCTCCAGATTCACAATATTATCAAGGTCATCAAATTCGACTATTTCACCTGCATATGCTGGAGTGTACTCAACGCTATTCACAAAGATATCCGTTGGGACCGCCATAACCCTGATATTGATGGTTGCACTTGAAGGTGCATAATTGAGCTTGCTAAACGATATGGGAAGAGGAATGTAAAGGTTACTTGCACGGAGTAAAGTTGTGTTGAAGAATACGAGATAGGTTCCATTGCCGACATCAAGGACGATATTCTCCAATCCGGGGATTTCTATAGACACATTGGCACCAGGGATTCCCTTGCCAAAGGTCTCATCCCAGTAGGTGAATTGAAGATTCCCAGCCCAACCCCAAACGTACTCTCTGATTTTGGGGAGAATAGAACTTGTCTGAATACGAGTAATTGCAAATGAGATTGTGGTCTGAGATGATGCATAGAGAGAAGCATTTGCATAAGGCGTTGCTTTGAAGATGATATTCCAGATACCAAATCCAATATCTGTAGTATAGATAATTGCAGAGTAAGTCCCATTTCCATGATTAGTAAAGTTCCCACTAATGGTAGTATCAACAACACTCCAAGATACAGTTGCATTCCAGAATGGATCCTCAAGAGGTGTGTCCGGAAGGATTAGTTGAACATACACTGTTACATTTTCAGTATACGTTCTACTCATATCGATAGTTGTATCTCCGGTTAAGGTTACCGCAGTTTTAGTCTGAAGTACATATATTGAGAATGAAAATGCTGCAGGTTCATAGTTCTTCATGCTTGCTGCAATAATGATTGAATATGTTCCAGGTACTCGTTTGGTCGCCGCTTCTTCGTTTTCTGGCAAGCTACAGGTGTAATAACCGGGAGTGCCATTATACGTGAAATAGTAGGTTCCGCCTCCGCTGACATAGGCTTGAACCGTCCCACCAATAACGTATGTATCAGGGATTGGATTTAGAGAACTGTCTCTAATTAGAATCGTTATATCTAATGCCGCACCTCTATTGATTAGATATACGGGGAGGTCAGGATCAATCGCCACAATTTCGCTTTCTAGAGGTTGTACAATAAGAGTGATGTAGACCCTTGCTATTTCGTAATTATCTTTACTTGCTCTGATAGAAATGATATATGTACCAGCATCATGTAATGATGTATCTGCTATTCCTCCGGTATAATTCCCAGATAGATATGGGAATTCATTAAATATGCCAATTCCAAAGACGCTTGATTCCCATTGTACGGTTGCGTTAGAGATTGCATTAGACCATATCAGATCTCGATAAAAGACTGCAAAATCAGCAGGACTGCCCCAGTTAGTAATTACTTCATACTTCATAGCTGTCAGTTCAGTTTCAATGTCACTGATTACGCCAGTCAAGACAATGGTCTTCATTGATTTGTAGTAGGGAGAAGTACTTGGATTCCACCCGATAGTCAGATCAAAGATGAAATCACCAGGAGTTGCAAATGGAGTCGTGTTAATCTCAATTAAGTAGTCACCACCAGTTAGGGGAGTAATGAAATAGTCAACTCCCAAAGTCAAGCTAATTGCCTGAGCTGAGAATGTGATGCTTGCACCATCGACAGGCGTACCTGATGCTAAATCACTAAGAGAGAAAGTAATATTCAAGAAGTGCCCATACGGAGTTTCATCCAATGGATCAAGTGCAAAGCTGAGGGTTCTGGTCGTCACCGTTGCCCAAGTAGTCGTTTGAGCGTCAACGTAGTATGGACTCGTGAGCTCATTCCAATCGATAACGATAGTAAGATTATATCGACCTAAACCAGAACCAAGAATTTCAGAATCAACCGTTAATACGAATCCATTTCCAGATGGTGTTAGACTATAATCTCCCGGATTAACGAGAGTTTCATTCTTGTACAATGAGATGTCCGTAGTAAGAATTGATGTAATTGCACTACCGCGAAGCAAATCAGTGTACTCGAAAGTGAAGGAAACATCATTCAGGAAAGGTGTTTGAAACGGGGGAATTGTGATATCCACAATCGTAGCACGAGTAGTCACACGAATGTTGACAGCAGCAGAGGCATTGTTGTGATAAGGAGCTCCAGATATCCAGAATGCATAAACTGAAATACCGTACAATCCAGTTCCACCGAACACTGTTGAATTGACAGAGATATCGTAGAACCCACCACCGAGAGGGGTGTAGGTGTATTCAGGACCAAGAGTCAGTTGGGTCATACCAAAGTATACCCATATGTAATCAGCACTTATTCCAGTATCCGCATCCACATCTAGGAATTGAATAAGGAATACTGCGTCATCAAGATATGCGGTGGGATTAGGTGCGACTTCAAGAGATAGCAGTGAGAGACGTGCTCGTAGCTCAAAGAAACCTGTAAGGTCATCTGATTGATAGAATGGCGCAATATTGTCGTAGGTCATTCTGAATGTGACATTAAATGGTGTGCTTATTGAATATGAAGGATAGGATGTGATTACAATATCATACCATTCATCGACAGCACTCCAAGTACTTGTAAACATCCACGTACCGGGAGTAAGAATTTCAAGTGTGACAGCGCCAGTACCATTTCCGATAGATGTAGCAGTGTATAAATCATCAAAGTAGAGAGAGAATTCAATTGGGTCACCATACGCAACTTTGCCAACTGCTTCGTATGATAGGATTGTTCTTCGTTCACGAATATCCAAGTTTCGTGATCTTGCTTTGTCTTCAATACCAGTACTAGATGAACTCATGTAAATTGTGATATTCCACCCACCAGTCGTAGCAAATCGAGATGTATCAAACTCGATTTCGTACACTCCACCAGCGAGAGGGTTGATATCGTACTCATTTGATGGAATGATCCCATTATTATCAGTTACAACTACCGTCGCACCGAGAATTCCATCAGGAACACCACCATTTGTGACATCAGTCCACGTGATTGTTATTGTAACATTATCACCATAGAATGTTGGATCAGGTGTGGGATAATCTAAAACAGTCTGTCGATTTAGCACAGTGATAGAAATCAGACGATTTGTACGATTACTATAGAATGGTTGTCCCGCCCACGTCACATTGAGAGTCATAACAAACGTTCCAACATCTCCAAACTGATCGGCGTTGAAGGTGATCGTGAATACACCCGAATTATGAACCATATTGAACGTAATGTTCATAGCTACATCAAGTTCGCTTGAGTCTAGAATATTGGTGCTTGTACCAGTATCTTCCCAGCTAAATGAGAAGGTTGCAATCTCACCGTAACTCTCAGGTGACGGTGGATTAATGAGAAGTAGCGTATCTCTTGCAAGCACAACAACTGAAACAGAGTCAACTCGAGTAGTATAGTATGGGGCAACATCATCCCAATCAATTGTGATGGACATCAAGAATTGCCCAATCTGTCCAAATCCGGTCGTATTAATTTCAATCTGATAGAAACCAGGGCTAGTAGAAGCATTTACTTCAGTAATTGTCAGTTTCGCAGAATCAAAACTTACATCGAAGCTGATATAGATGTGTACATGGCCATTACCGTAGGGGTTAGAGGTATTAGTAATTCCAAGTCCAGAATCCCGCTCATTATAGACGAATTGATAGATCATAGATTCTGAATATGCCGTAGGATCTGCAGCTTCTGTCAGGGTCAACTGAGACACAGCTCCTACAACACTGACAGATACATAGACGAACTTGTTCTCGTACTGTTGTATGGCCCCAGTCCAATTGAGGAAAACAGTGAAGTTGTACACACCTACACTACCGAGAGTGCCAGCGTCTATTTGTACAATATAGTATCCAGCTCCATCATTCAACAGGTTTGAGGATATCGAAGATGCCCCTTCATAGACATACTGGTGGACATTAGCAAAATCATCAATTCCAATCTTGTTATCAAAATCATAGTAGTATACAGTGATGTTGATCAGTGCGTTGATTGCAGTTGGAGGTGGACTCTCCACCGTTAGAATAGTATCATGACTTCTGATCTCAACTTGAATCTCACAATAACCTGGTTGATAGTTGGTACCTTTCGTGAAGTTGAACCAGAGCAGGTATGTCCCCAGGCTATCAGAAGTTGTTGTTTCAAAGGTGACTTGATAGTGAGTTCCTGTCCATGCAATTATTGGGGCAGTACCATTCCAATTATCAGCATAGACCGTACCGGTCGCATCAATTGGTAAATTATTATCCAAATCAGTCCAGTCAATTATGAAGACTACAGTATTTCCTGAAGGAATCTCAAGTCGTATTGTTTCAGGATTGAGGTCAGTATGAATCTGTGTAACGATAATTGTAACAATCACCCATTTGGAATCATAGCCGGCTGCACTTGCTGTAAGATTAACAGCATGAGAGCCGATTCCAAGCGAGGATACTTCAATCTCTACCTGATAATCGCCATTAGTTATGTGAGATTGTGAATTTATGGTGTTGTTTGCAGTGATGGTAGCTGTTGTGATCCCCGTCCCGCTATCACGGTCAGTGAAGTACAGATGAATGGTTACATCCATTAGATACGGAGTAGAGACAGTATAGAGATTCGCCGTAAGGTCGCTGACTATTGGTCGATATCCGAATGACACTATAAGACTAGCAGCAGTATACAAACTGCTACTGGGAGTGACATCGATATCAATCGTGAAATTGGTGCCTTGTCCATCGAAGTTACTCCATGGAATAATTACTCGGTACATCCCATTTCCAAGAGGAGTTATTGTGGTTCCACTCAGTGTAAGACTACTGGAAACAACGAATTGCCCGGCTTCACCATCAATTGGGTCTCTATAATATTGACCTGACTCACTGACATTGAAATGCAGATCCACGGAGAAATCGGAACCCTGAGCGAAGAGAAGATTGGTGGGAGCAGTGTAGAGAATCGTGTGGAGACTCCTGATTGTGATGGAGAACACGTAGTTCGCTGGATCATCATAATTTCCAGACAGGCTGACAGAAAGGGTCACAATAATGGTCGAGACAGGCCAGTTGTCTGTATCCAAATCAAATGAGAAGCTTGATGGAGAAGTGAAGACCTGGACTGGCTGACTTGATGTGAAAGTAAATGAAGTGACACTTCCAATGACAATTGTACCACCATCCAAGTCCGTGAGTGAAACTGTGATACTGGTATTTGCTCCATATGCAGTCGTCAAATCGCCTATGACATTTACTGCTGTAAGATGATTTCTAATTTTAACATCAAAGGTGTATACATCAGGAGCATAGTAATCTGCATCGGACATGACAACTGATAGGCTGACGGATGTGATTCCAACATTCCATGTATTTGTGTCGAGTGTGATGCCAATCAGATTGGATACACTTGGTTCCGGTTGAGTACCATAGCTTGATACAAATGACAATGAATCAACAAATGTGGCATCTAATGGTAGTCCAGTATCTAAGTCCACAAGTACAATATTGACCGTTGTATCCTCACCATATGGAGTCTCTAGATTTCCAGAAACTGATGCAGCTGTATAGTGAGCGCGTATTACATAAGTAACGTTACTACTAGCCATCTCATACAAATCAATAGACTTACTTGCGTTGAATAGTTCTGAGTAAGCACCCTTGGGTAATGCGGCTGTATTGATACTAACGTTGTATCTACCTGCAGTCCATGGAGTCACTGAAAACGGTGAAGAGCCATCACTCAATGTAATGGTAGCTCCTGAGATGAGGGTACCATCCCAGGTATCTCGATAGACAAGAGTTGCATTAACGATGAAGCCGACCGGGGTGGTTGTTACCCACTCATAGCTAAGTTGAGTTGGATGGAATAAATCTAGGTCAAAGTTATCGGTTGCATCGAAGTAGAAGGGGTGAGTCGAACTTATGTTCAAATTCCAACGTTTATTATCAATTAATTCAGATGTGTTGCGTGCAACTGAGTAACGCCCATCTCCAAGGTCTTCGAAATATATGGTAGATGGCGTTGTCCAATTCATCGAAACGGTTGCACCAATTACAGGATTTGCATTGTTTGTATCAGATAAATCAACAACAAGGTAGAGCAGGTCTCCAACTGTCATTGCTTCCAGTCCATCCGCAGCATCACTTGGAGAATCAATTGCTAATGTT
>Ga0307442_1000232_pt1 | contig 25796 bp, 22 predicted proteins | sample SalMarWE160430MG_FD_202143 | JGI IMG/M metagenome (GOLD analysis project Ga0307442, IMG submission 202143) | Salt marsh sediment microbial communities from the Plum Island Ecosystem LTER, Massachusetts, United States - WE1604-30 | ecosystem: Environmental > Aquatic > Marine > Intertidal zone >...
GCCGCGATCAAGGCCTTCATCGTCAACCGCGTCGGCGATTTCGGCTTCGCGCTCGGCATCTTCGCGACATTCGCCGTCTTCAATACGATCTCGCTCGACGCCATCTTCGCCTCAGCGCCCGATCAGGTCGGCACCACGATCGCGTTTCTGGGCTATCAGCTTGATACGCTGACGGTGATCTGCCTCCTGCTGTTCCTCGGCGCGATGGGCAAATCGGCGCAGTTCCTGCTGCACACCTGGCTGCCGGACGCAATGGAAGGCCCCACGCCCGTCTCCGCGCTCATCCATGCCGCAACCATGGTGACGGCCGGCGTGTTCATGGTCGCCCGCCTGTCGCCGCTGTTCGAGCTGGCGCCCATCGCCCTGCAGGTGGTGATCGCCATCGGCGCAATCACGGCCTTCTTTGCGGCGACCGTCGGCGTGGCCCAAAACGACATTAAGCGCGTCATCGCCTATTCGACCTGCTCACAGCTCGGCTATATGTTCGTCGCGCTCGGCGTCGGCGCCTATTCGGCGGGCATCTTTCACCTCTTCACCCATGCCTTCTTCAAGGCGCTCCTGTTCCTCGGCGCAGGCTCTGTGATCCACGCGCTGCATGAGGAGCAGGATCTGCGCAACATGGGCGGCCTGCGCAAGAGCATCCCCTCGACCTTCCTCCTGATGGTGGTCGGCACGCTGGCTTTGACCGGCTTTCCGCTGACCGCCGGCTATTTCTCCAAGGACATGATCATCGAGGCCTCGCACGCCGCTCATGGCGAAGTTGCGCATTACGCCTACATCCTCCTGGTGATCGCCGCGTTCCTCACCAGCTTCTACAGCTGGCGGCTGATCTTCATGGCGTTTTTCGGCGAGCCGCGCCATGATGAGGAGACGGCCAAACATGTGCATGAATCGCCCTACGTCATGCTTGTTCCGCTGGCCGTCCTCGCCGCCGGATCGCTCGGCGCCGGCTATCTCGCCAAGGGCTTCTTCGTCGGCGAGCACTATTCGGCCTTCTGGCGCGGCGCACTGTTTACCGGCCCGGAAAATCACATTCTCGAAGAGGCCCACCATACACCGGAGCTGATTGCCTTGTTGCCGACAATCATGATGGTTGCCGGCTTCGCGCTCGCCTGGTTCTCTTATATTTACGCGCCATCGACCCCGGCCTGGGCAATGCGGACCTTCAAGCCGATCCACGCCTTCCTCTACAATAAATGGTATTTCGATGAGCTCTATGACTGGCTGTTCGTGCGGCCGTTCAAATGGCTGTCGCGGCAGCTCTGGAAGACCGGCGACGGCGCGATCATCGACGGGCTCGGCCCTGACGGCATTTCGGCCCGCGTCATCGACATCACCAACCGCGTCGTGCGGCTGCAGACCGGCTTCGTCTATCACTACGCCTTCGTCATGCTGATCGGCATCGCCCTCATCATCACCTATTTCGCCTATGTCTATTGGGCGCTGGTCTGGAAAGGGTTTTAAGCCATGACAAGCTGGCCGGTCCTTTCCACCGTCGTCTTCCTGCCCTTCCTCGGCGCGCTGTTCATCTTCCTTTTGCGCGGCGAGGACGAAGCCGCCAAGCGCAATGCGCGCTATATCGCGCTGTGGACGACCATCGTCACCTTCGTCGTCTCGCTCCTAATCTGGCGCGATTTCGATCCGACCACGGCCGATTTCCAGTTCGTCGAGAAGCACGACTGGATCGGCGGCGCCATCACCTACCATCTCGGCGTCGACGGCATTTCGATGCTGTTCATCATCCTGACGACCTTCCTGATGCCGCTTTGCATTCTGGCGAGCTGGCGGTCCGTCGAGGAGCGGGTGCGCGAATATATGATCGCGTTCCTCGTTCTGGAGACGCTGATGATCGGCGTCTTCTGCGCGCTCGACCTGATCGTCTTCTATCTTTTCTTCGAGGGCGGCCTCATCCCGATGTTCATCATCATCGGCGTCTGGGGCGGAAAGCGGCGCGTTTATGCCAGCTTCAAATTCTTCCTCTATACGCTGCTCGGGTCGGTTCTGATGCTGCTCGCCATTATGGCGATGTATCTCCAGGCCGGAACGACCGACATTCCGACATTGCTGGCCTATGATTTCCCGGCGGATCTGCAATTCTGGCTGTGGATCGCCTTCTTCGCCTCATTCGCGGTAAAGCTGCCGATGTGGCCGGTCCATACCTGGCTGCCGGATGCTCACGTCGAGGCGCCGACAGCGGGCTCGGTCATTCTGGCCGGCGTGCTTCTGAAAATGGGCGGCTACGGATTCTTGCGCTTCTCCATCCCGATGTTCCCGATTGCGTCGGCCGACCTCGCGCCCTTCATCTTCGCGCTCAGCATCATCGCCATCATCTACACCTCCATGGTCGCCTTTGCGCAGGAGGACGTGAAAAAGCTGATCGCCTATTCCTCCGTCGCCCATATGGGTTTCGTGACCATGGGTGTCTTCACGCTGACGACACAGGGCGTGCAGGGCGGCATCTTCCTGATGCTCAGCCACGGCATCGTCTCGGCCGCGCTTTTCCTCTGCGTCGGCGTCATATACGATCGCATGCATACGCGCGAGATTTCGGCCTATGGCGGGCTTGCCGACCGGATGCCGCTCTATGCCTTCTGCTTCATGGTCTTCACCATGGCCAATGTCGGCCTGCCGGGCACTAGCGGCTTTGTCGGCGAGTTTCTGTCGCTGCTCGGCGCGTTCCGGCTCAACACATGGGTGGCGCTGTTCGCCACGACCGGCGTCATCCTTTCGGCTGCCTACGCGCTCTGGCTCTACCGGCGGGTGATCTTCGGCAAGCTGGAGAAGCCGAGCCTTGCCAATATTCTCGATCTGACGCCGCGCGAGACGGCGGTGCTTGCGCCGCTCGTGATCCTCACCATCCTATTCGGCGTCTATCCCAAGCCGGTCATGGATGTGACCGCCGTATCCGTCGACAAGCTGATCGCGGAGTATAAACAGGACGTCGAAACCGCCCGGCAGGCGCGGCTTGCAGCGCTGGAGGAGAGGTGATGCCTTTACCGGCCCTTGACCATTTTGCGCCGATCTTCCCGGAGATGTTCCTCGCTTCGGCGACGATGGTGCTGCTGATGTACGGCGTCTTCAGAGGCGGGGAGGACAGCGAGACGGCCGGCTGGCTCGCCATCCTCCTGATCATCGTCACGGGTGTCATGATCGTCGGGCAGGGCGCCGGGACCGAGCAACTCTTCGAAGGGGCGGTCATCGTCGATGATTTCGCCCGCTTCATGAAGCTTTTGATTCTCGGCGGGGCGGCGTTCGCGTTGATCCTGTCCTTCGATTATCTCCGCGGCGCCGGGATCCTCAAATTCGAGTTTCCGGTTCTGGTCCTGCTCTCGACTGTCGGCATGCTGCTGCTGGCCTCGGCGAATAATCTCATTTCGCTCTATCTGGCGCTCGAATTGCAGAGCCTTGCGCTTTACGTCCTGGCGAGCTTCCGGCGCGACTCCGTACTGTCCGCCGAGGCCGGGCTGAAATATTTCGTGCTCGGCGCGCTCGCCTCGGGCCTGCTGCTCTATGGCTGCTCGCTGATCTACGGCTTCACCGGAACCACCAGCTTTTCCGGCATCGCCGCGGTGCTGCAAGGGACAGAGCGGTCGATCGGGGTGATTTTCGGGCTGGTCTTCATTCTGACCGGCATCGCCTTCAAACTGTCGGCCGTCCCCTTCCATATGTGGACGCCGGACGTCTATCAGGGCGCGCCGACGCCGGTCACGGCCTTTTTCGCCGCCGCGCCGAAAGTGGCGGCTTTCGCCATGCTGATCCGCGTCGTTCTCGACGCCTTTCCCGCAGTCAGCCCCGACTGGCAGCAGATCATCATCGCAATCTCCGTCGCCTCGATGGCGCTCGGCGCCTTCGCCGCCATCGGCCAGACCAATATCAAGCGGCTGATGGCTTACTCCTCGATCGGTCATGTCGGCTATGCGCTTGTCGGCCTTGCTGCGGGGACGCCGCAGGGCATTCAGGGAATTCTGATCTATTTGGTGATCTATGTCGTCATGACGCTCGGCACCTTCGCCTGCATTCTCGCCATGCGCCGCGAGGACGGGCATGTTGAGGAGATCTCCGAGCTCGTGGGACTGTCGCGGCACAAGCCGATGCTGGCCTTCATGCTTGCCATGCTGCTCTTCTCGATGGCCGGCATTCCGCCGCTCGCCGGTTTCTTTGCGAAATTCTATGTGTTCCTCGCCGCCATCGAGGCCGGGCTGTTCTGGCTCGCCGTGTTCGGTGTCGTCACCTCGGTCGTCAGCGCTTTTTATTATCTGGCGATCATCGCCAAGATGTATTTCCAGGAGCCTGCGGCGGAGTTCGAGCCGATGACCGGCAAGCTGCGCTTCGTGCTGGCGGTGACCGGCATCATCACGCTACTGCTTTTCATCCCGATCGATTTCCTGGTCCAGGCAGCCGACGTCGCCGCCAGATCTTTGTTTGCATAAGGCGCGCTCATGGAAGATGGCGGCATTCAACTGCCGAGCGGTTATCGGCTGGCCCTTTACGAAACCATCGACTCAACCAATAGCGAGGCGCTGAGACTGGCGAGCCGGGGCGAACCGGGGGGGCTTTGGATCCGGGCGGCGCGCCAGGAAGCCGGAAAAGGGCGCGTCGGGCGGGAATGGGTCTCTTCGAGCGGCAATCTCTATGCAAGCCTGCTGATCCGTCCCCATGTTCCGCTGACGACGGCGCTGCAGCTTTCGCTGCTGGCCGGTGTCGCCGCCTATGACGCGCTTGCTAGCCTGGCATCGGGCGCCGGCAGAGAGATCGACCTGCGCCTGAAATGGCCGAACGACATTCTGCTCGGGACGGCCAAGCTCGGCGGCATTCTGCTCGAAAGCACGACCACCTCCAATTCCGCTTCGTCCGCCATCATCATCGGAACCGGCATCAATCTTGCCCAAAGCCCCGGCGAACTCAGCCGTCCCGCGGCATCGCTCGCCGGCGCGGGCGTGACCGCCACGGCGGAGCAGGCCTTCGCGGCGCTCGCCTGGACGACCGCCGAATGGATTGCACTCTGGCGCGAGGGCGAAGGTTTTGCGACCGTCCGCTCCGCCTGGCTCGACCGCGCCCAGCCGATCGGCAATGCGATCTCGGTGAAGCTCGGAGGGGACCTCCTTAGCGGCACATTCCTCGGCATCGATGAGACCGGCGCGCTGCGCTTGTCGCTGACGACCGGCGAGGAGCGCCGGATTACGGCGGGCGATGTCGCGATCGGCGCGGGAGCCTGACCGGATGGGGCAGCGCACCGACGAGAACGAAATGGTCTTTCTCCCGCTTGGAGGCGTCGGCGAGATCGGCATGAATGTCTATCTCTACGGTCTCGGGCCGCCGCGCCGCCGGGAATGGCTGATGGTCGATCTCGGCGTGACCTTCCCCGACGATCGCGAGCCGGGCATCGACATCGTCCTGCCCGATCTCCGTTTCATTCAGGAAGAGCGCGGCAGTCTCGCCGGCATCCTCCTCACCCATGCGCATGAGGATCATTACGGCGCCGTGGCCGAGCTCTGGCCCTCGCTCGGCGTACCCGTCTACGGCACGCACTTCACCCTGGCGATGCTGAAGGAAAAGCTTGAGGAGACACCCTGGCGCGGTGACGTGCCGCTGCATGAGATCCCGCGCGGCGGCCGTCTGACCATCGGCCGGTTCGACATCGAACTGATCGACATGGCGCATTCCATTCCCGACACCAGCGCCGTCGCCATCCGGTCCGAGCTCGGCACCGTGCTGCACTCGGCCGATTTCAAGCTCGACGACGCCCCCGGCGCCGGCGCCGCGACCGATGCCGCCAAGCTGCGCCGCCTTGGCGATGAGGGGGTCGAAGTGTTCATCTGCGACAGCACCAACATATTGAGCGCCGGGCACACTGCGTCCGAAGCGACGGTGGCGCAATCACTAGCCGCGATCATCGGCGGCGCGCGGGGACGTGTGGCGATCACCAGCTTTGCCTCCAGCGTCGGCCGGCTGCTCAATATCGCCAAAGCCGCCGCGGCGGCGGGGCGGCATCTGGTCCTGGTCGGACGCTCCATGCACCGCATTGTCGAGCTGGCGCGCGAGACGGGTTTCTGGCCCGAGGGCCTGAAGACGCTTGGCGAGGAGGATTACGGGCATTTGCCGGCCGAGACCGTCGTGGCTTTGCTGACCGGCAGTCAGGGCGAGCCGCGCGCGGCCCTTGCCCGCGTCGCCGACGATCAGCATCCCAATGTCAGCCTGTCGCGCGGGGACGTGGTGATCTTTTCCGCGCGCGCCATTCCCGGCAATGAGGCCGCGATCATCCGTATCCAGAACAAACTCGCCGATATGGGCGTCGAGGTCCTGACCGAATGGCCGGGCGGGCCGATCCACGCCTCGGGCCATCCGCGGCAGGGCGAGTTGGCGCAGGTCTATGAATGGGTGCGCCCGAAAGCGCTGATCCCCATGCATGGCGAGCCGCGTCATCTGGAAAATCATGCCGTCTTCGCGCAGTCCCGCGGAATTTCGGCCGTCCGTCCGGTGCGCAACGGCACCATGGTCCGGCTGCTGCCCGGCGAGCCGGGGATCATCGACGACGCTCCGGTCGGGCGGATCTACCGGGATGGCGATCTGATCATTCCGGGCGATGAGGACTGTCTCCGTCAGCGGCGAAAGCTGAGCTTTGTAGGCAGCGTGGTCGTTTCGGTGGTGATGACCCGGCAGGGCGAGCTCGCGGCGGATCCGCTTGTCGCCCTCATGGGCGTGCCGCAGCTCAGTTCCGATGGCGAAAGCTTCCGCGAAATTGCCGAGAAAGCCGCGACCGGCGCGATCGAGAGCATTCCGCGCCCGCGCCGCAAGAGCACCGATCTCGTCGGCGAAGCGGTGCGTAAATCGGTGCGGGCCGCGATCAATGCCGCCTGGGGCAAGAAGCCCATATGCAGCGTTCTGGTTTCTGTTGTTTAATTGCGCCCGGGGCAGCCGCAGACAAGACCGGGAGAATGCTTTTGATTGGACGCCTGAACCATGTCGCGATCGCGGTTCCTGACCTGGAAGCGGCGGCGGCCACCTATCGGACCGTGCTCGGCGCGAAGCTGTCCGAGGCCGTGCCGCAGCCCGATCATGGCGTGACAACGATTTTCGTCGAATTGCCGAATACGAAGATCGAGCTGCTGGAGCCGCTCGGCGAGGACTCGCCGATCGCCAAATTCCTCCAGCGCAATCCGGCCGGCGGCATTCACCACATCTGCTATGAGGTCGATGATATTCACGCCGCCGCGCGTTCGCTGGCCGAGCACGGCGCCCGCATTCTCGGCGACGGCGAGCCCAAGATCGGCGCCCATGGCAAGCCCGTGCTGTTCCTTCATCCGAAGGATTTTTGCGGGACGCTGACCGAACTGGAACAGGCCTAGAGCATCGGACCGAAAAGTGGCATCCACTTTTCGGGTAAACCCGACGCAAAACAAACAGTTAGAGCGACGCCTCCGATTCCGATCAAGGGTCCGGCGCTCTAAAGGAGAGCGGAAATGAGCCTGGCGATGTCGGTTGGGATTTATTTCGTCTGCTGGTGGCTGGCTTTCTTCATCGTGCTGCCGATCGGCGTGCGCACACATGCCGATCACGGTACGGTCGAACCCGGCACGGCCGACAGCGCTCCGATCGCGCCGCATCTGTGGATCAAGGCGGCCGCCGCCACGGTCCTGTCGGCAATCATCTTCGCCGTCATCTATGTCGTAATCGCGTACCAGCTCATCCCGTTGGAGAGCGTTGCCATGGCGCTGTAGCGCCCCCTGCAGGGCGGCTGGACACCATGCCTGCCACCGCTATCCGCCTTCGACGTGCCTGACGGCCGTCCGCACGCCGCGAAGACGCTTCTGCGCTGCCGCCAGCTTGTTCATCTTGCGCAACTCACCCTCCGACAGTTGCATGGCGACCGACACCCACTCCTCGGCAATATCGGCCATTTCCTGGAAGGTGATCGGAAAGGCGCGCCGGCGGGCATTGTAGACGGCGCGGGAAGCGTTGAAGCGGCGGAGAAGTCTGGCCAGATAGCCGTTCATCTCTTTGAACCCCGCCTCCCGTGGCGCGACCCGGTCGATGAGCCCCATTTCCGCAAGCTCTTCGGCGCTGTGGAGATTGCCGTGGGAGATGAGAACCTCCGCGCGTGCCTGGCCCAGGCGGCGCATCAGAAAGGAATAGGCGCCCATGCCGGGAAAAAGGCCGTAGAGCATTTCCGGCAAGCCGAATTTGGACTGTTCCTCGGCGAGGATGAAATCGCAGGACAGCGCCGACTCCATGCCGCCGCCCAGCGCGTCGCCCGCAACGAGCGATCCGGTGATCATGGGCGCGTTGAGAGCGCTGTAATTGGCAAAGCACACATCGATGCAGCTCAGCGCATACGCCCTGAGCCGCCGCTGATCCCGCTGCCGCACGAGCGTTTCGAAATAGCGCAGATCGCCGCCGAGATTGAAGACGCCTTCCAGATCCGAGGCCCAGATCAGGAATTTGGCGAGCTGCGCGGCGTCGGACGGCTCGTCGCGATGAAAATCCTGCAAGGCGCGCTGCACCTTGCGGATGTCCTTCAGCAGGCGCGGCGCGAAGCTCAGCCCGTTGTGATGCTGCTGGAAACACCAGATTGCGGCGAGATCGATGTCGAATGCCACTCTGAGTTCATAGAGCTCGAGGTCGTGCAAGAGGGTGAGCAGTTTGACGGCGCCGGGGTTCTCGCCGATCGCGGCGGGGAGAAGGGTCTTTTGCAACGCTCCCGCACCTGGTGCAGCAGGCCAATCGTAATGTTGTCCTTCAACCGTGATCTGCATGCGCCCGCTCGACCGAAAGGTTGCCCTTACAATCTTAGGTAAAAGTTTTCGCAACGCAATGCAATCACAGGTTTAGTTTGGCGCCGCAATAATGGCCTCACCCGCGCATGGCTAATGATGTCATTCGAGGACGGATAGAATTTTCTGCAGATTTTATGGCTGGCGATCACCGGATATTTCTTAGAACGGTGCTATGATTTTGAGGGATACAACAAAAATGAAGAGAATATTCAGATTTCTGATCGTCACCGTTATGTCGTGCGTAGATGATGTATCAAAGATTAAAGAACCTGGATAATTTCCTAAAGCAGCGAATAGCGCTCGACTCCTTTGATTCGTCGATTGCAATCATCGACGATCTCGAAAGCAACAGAAGTTTTCTGCAGCACCTTGCGCAGCGGTTGCCCGGCGTTCGCTATGTTTCGACCTTTTCCTCCGCATCCGACGCACTGGACACGTTCTCATATGCCGCCCCCGATCTTGTAATTACCGATTTCAGCATGCCCGGCATGAACGCTGCCGAATTTCTTGAGAAATTCAGGCGCGCGCCGGAATTCGAAGACGTGCCCGTCATCGTGGTGTCTTCCCACAACGAGACCGAAAACCGGCACCGCGCGCTGCTCGCCGGCGCTACGGATTTTCTGATGGTGCCGTTCGACACGTTCGAGTTCCAGCCGCGGACCTGCAATCTCCTGAAGCTCAGCCTTCATCAGAAAAGCCTGAGGACGCAGAGTGTTGCGCTCCGCAGCCAGCTGCTTGAAACACGGCATCGCTCGCTGGAGACCCAGCATCGTTTCACCAGCATCATCGACAGCGTTCCGGCCCTGGTCTTCGCGATCAATGCGGAAGGCGAATGCCTCTTCGCCAATCAGTTTTGCTTCGACTTCTTCGGACTGGATTCGTCAAAGGGGCCTCCGGCGCTCCAGTTCCTTGCGGACGAGATCACGGCCACAAATCTCGGCGGCCCTCAAACGCCCCAGGACGCTCAGGAGATCGGCTTCACCGGTCTCGACGCGGAAGAGCATATATTTCTGGTTGCCCCGAAGGCGATCAAGGATGGCGGCGATCAGAACACCCCCTTCATTGTCTATTCCGGCATCGAGATTACGCGGCTGAAGGACACCGAACGGTCGCTGCGGCGGGCCAAGGAGGCCGCGGAAGCAGCCAACCGGGCGAAAAGCGCGTTCCTGTCAAATATGACCCACGAAATTCGCACGCCGCTCAACGCCATTATCGGCTTTACCGACGTCATCTGTAACGAGCTTCACGGACCGATCGGGAATGAGAAATATAAGAGCTATCTCGGCGACATCCGGTCGAGCGCCGCACATCTTCTGGCGGTCATTAACGAAATCCTCGATTTTTCCCAGATCGAGGCACAGCGCCACAAGCTCAACCTGACCCGGTTCTATTTGCGGGATTGTCTGAGCGACGCCATACGCCTTGCAAGGCATCAGATCAGAGCCAGGCGCAACCGCCTCGTCATCGAGACCATTCCCGATCTTCGTCTGCGAACCGATCGCCAGAAGCTCCATCAGGTGTTGCTCAACATTCTGATGAACGCCAACCGGGCGACCCCTGGCGGAACGATCACCCTGTCGGCCGAGCGCCGCAAGACCGGGAAGCTAGTGTTCCTCATCAAGGATACCGGCACCGGTATGGACAAGGACGAACTGGCGCTCGCGGTGACCGAATTCGGCCGGGCGATGACATCGGCATTCATCAGCGACGGCCAGTCGGGGACCGGGCTCGGCCTGCCCATTTCGATCCGCTGCATGAAGCTGCTTGGCGGCGATCTGAAAATCGGAAGCGAAAAAGGGGTCGGAACGGCTGTGCGCCTGACGCTGCCGGCGGATGCGGTTTGGACAGGCACCAGGGGGAAGCGGAAAGCGGTGCGCCTGGCTGCGGCGAAGCGCAGAAATAGAGCACTGGCTTCGAGAGGCACTTAGCCGATGTCCGTCACTCGCCTGATCCGTCTGGACATGGCGCGGCCGGCAAGGACATTGCTTCGGCGGATCAGGACCGGCATCGCCAGGGCAAGAGCCGCCGAGCCGCTCGAATTCGAGCAGATCATCGTCCGCTATCTCGTCGGCCTCCTGATCACAGCCTACGCCGTCTATTCCTATCTGTTCGAGGGAGTCCATCAACGCGTCGGCTTATCGGTTTTCATCCTCATCCTCTGCGCCTGGATTCTCGGCGTTCTCCTGCTGCTTCATCTGGCGATCCGGCCCGAGCGCAAGATCCGGCGGCGGACCGCGTCCATTGTCGGCGACGCGGTGGCCATGAGCTTGCTGCTTGGCCTTGGCGAGAAGACCGCCGCGCTTTTCTTTCCCATCTATCTCTGGGTTATTCTCGGCAATGGCTTTCGTTACGGCATTCCCTATCTTTACGCCGCTATCGCCGCGAATTTCATCGGCTTCGTCACCATGGTGCTCGTCACGCCCTATTGGCGGGAGGCCTGGCAATTCTCCGCGGGGCTTGCTGCGGCCATCATCGTCATCCCGCTCTATGTCGCAAAGCTGATCCGGAATTTGCGCCATGCCATGAACGTGGCGGAGGAAGCCAGCCTCGCCAAGACCGAATTTCTTTCCATGATGAGCCATGAGCTGCGGACCCCGCTCACGGCGATCCTTGGCCTTGCCCATGTCAGCAAAGTGACCGCCGCCACCGCCAATGAGCGGTTCAGCGCGATTTCGACCGAACTCGCAGCGAGCCGCCTTCTGCGCATGCTCGATACGATCCTGAAATTTCAGCGCATCGAGAGCGGCGCAACGGAGCGCGAGGACAAGCCCTTCGACATTCTGGAGCTGCTCAACGAGGTCCGCGCGATCACCGAGCCGCTCGCACGGACAAAGGGGCTCGATTTCCGCATTCGCTTCACGAGCGCCATTCCCGGCACGCTGCAATCCGACCCGGATCACGTCCAGACGATCATCCTCAATCTCGTGACCAATGCGGTGAAATATACGGTCGAGGGCTCGGTCTCGCTGTCCGTCGGGATGATCGGAACCGGCGAGGATCTAAGGCTCCGGATTTCCGTCCGCGACACCGGCACCGGCATTTCGCAGGAAGCGCAGTTAAGGATCTTCGACCGCTTCGTACGTGCCCAGGAGCACAACATTGCCGCCGAGCCCGGCGTCGGCCTTGGCCTGGCCATGTGCCGATCGCTGACCGAGCTGCTCGGCGGCAAGCTGGATTTCGAAAGCACGCCGGGCGCGGGCTCGCATTTCTGGGCCGAGCTGCCGATGGTCGTCCCGGAGGATGCTCCGGCACAGCATGCGGAAGCCGCGCCGATGGCGCCGATCCTGCTCATAGGAGGCGCCGCCAGCGGCGAGGACGCCGAGGCTGTCAGCGCGACCGCGATCACGGAAGCTGACGCGCTGCGCAGAATCGCGCAAACTGACGGCGATCTGGCAGGGCTTGTGCTTGTCGCCGATGCCGATCTTCTCCCTGCAACCCGCACGGCGATTGCCGATGTCATGTCCAAGCCAGGCCAACATCCATCGCTTGTATTGATCAGCAAGAGTCCTACCGCGATCCCTAAATTGCGGCCCTTTGCGACCGCGGTGGCAGGGACGATGGCGAGCGGCGAAATCGTCCCTTTGCTCGAGACGGTCTCGCGGTGGCACAGACACATCTCCAAGGATTTCGGGGAGGGTGCGCCCGAGGCAGTGCCGCTCATGCGGCGGTTGACGGTGCTTCTTGCCGATGACAATGAGCTCAACCGCCAGGTCGTCCGCCGTATGCTCGAACTCGACGGGCATGACGTCATCCTTGCCTCGACGGGCGATGAGGCGCTTCAGCAGCTTCTCGACGGCCGGGCGGATGTTGCGCTGATCGACGTCAATATGCCGGGCATGAGCGGGATCGACGTGAGCCGGGCCTATAAGACAGGCCTGGGCAGTACCTCGCTCACCCCGCTTCTTGCGCTCACCGCCGATATTTCGGAGCAAACCCGCAAGGAATGCCTCGCGGCCGGTATGGTGGATGTGCTGCCGAAACCGCTTGGCTCCGACCAGCTCCGCGAGTCGCTCCGCCGGCATGTGCCCGGCGCTGGCGGAGCGGAGGAGCGGCCCGCCTCCGCTGTCCCGGCCGCAAGGCCGGAGCACCGTTCTTCCCGGATGCAGATCGATGAGCAGCGCATCGCGGCCTTGCGCGAACTCTTCGGGGAAGAAGGCGTCCGCGATCACTTCCTGTCGAGTTTCGAACGCGATCTCGTCTCGAGTCTCGCGCGGCTGAGGCACGCGGCCGAGAGCGGGAGGCCGCAGCTCATCCGCGACGCCATTCACGCCATCAAGAGCAGCGCGAGCACGGCGGGCGCGCAGCAGATCCTCGATGATGTCGACCGTTTCCAGCGCGAGGGCGCCCACTCGGAGATTTCCGATCTCGAGGCGCGGATCGAGGCCGCCTTCGGGCGCTATTGCATGGCGGCATTCGGCGAACGGCGCAAATTACCTACGGGCTTCACCGAGCGGTCTGCGTCGGCGGGCTAGATCAACCCTCGTTCAAGTGGAATCACTTGAACGAGGGTTGATCTATTTCAAAAGGCGAGCGCAACGCGCGGTCCGTGCCGCAAGGTGCAGCGCGGGCGGTCTCATCCGGATCGTCCAAGCCGCGCGCGTTCCCGCGGGCACCCTGGCCGATCGCTTCTACTTCGAGAATGTCTTCAGATAGGCAATGACGTCGCGCCGTTCCTTCTCATCCTTCAGCCGGAACGTCATGCGCGTGGAACCCTTGGCGAGATCTTCCTTGCCGGCCTTCTTCAGGAATTCTTTGAGAAAGGCGTTCGGGTCGGGGAGATATTTGAAAATATTCTCCTCGGTCCAGACCAGACCGTTTTCTCCGGCCGCGTGATTGAGTTTGGAGTAGCGATATCCCTCGACCGTGCCCGCATGTCGTCCGATGACGTTATTCATCTGAGGGCCCACAAGATTTTTCGCGCCCTCGCCAATCCGGTGACAGGCCATGCATTTGCGAAAGACCTTTTTGCCCGCCCCTGCATCGCCGGTGTCCTGCGCCATTGCCGGCGCGGCGAATGCGGCGAGTAAAAGAGTGGTTGCGAGCAGTTTTTCTCCTATGGTCACGGTGTTTCCTCGCTTTCTTGGACGGGTGGGAATAATAACGATGCCCCAGAGAGACGTGCCTCATAAAGTCTGAAACATTATGAGATTTCAAGCATTGCGACGTTGGAATGAATAGCGCCTAAATCGCAAAGCGCCAGTGGGCGGATCGACGCAATTTTCTGCTTTCGGATGGTAAAATAGCCGTTACAGGGCCTCGTTTGTGCCGGTGAGCTGCGCTCTGCTCATGGCGGCTAACGGCTGTGATGGGTCACGCAAGGTCGAACAGGCCCGGCGGGTCCGCCGCCGTGGCCGGACCGAGATCGTCGACACCGACGCCGATCAGCCGGAATGTCTCCCCGGTGGCGTTGCGCCTGATCAGGAACTCGGCCGCCTCGGCGATCACCTCGGCGCGCTGCGTGGGGTGAGAAAGCCGTCTGGCGCGCGTCAACAGGTGGAAATGGGACGTCTTCAATTTGAGCGTGACGACCCGGCCGCCGAGCGCCTTGCGCTGAAGGCTGGCGGCGACGCGGTCGCTCAGGCGCCTGGCGATGGCGACAAGCTCCTCCGCCGACCCGGTATCGTGGCGGAACGTCGTTTCGGCCGAAATGCTCTTGGCAGGCCGGAAGGGCGTGACCCGCCGGTCATCTTCGCCATGCGCGAATTGTGCGAGCCGGCGGCCGAACTTTCCGAACCGCGTCGCAAGCTGCATTTCGCTTAAGGATTGCAGCTGGCCGATGGTCTCGATCCCGCTTTCCTCCAGCCGCCTGGCGGTCGCCGCGCCGACGCCGTTGATCTTGCGCACCGGGAGCGGCGCGAGCACGGATTTTGCCTCGGCCCTGCCGATGACGGAATAGCCGCGCGGTTTTTGCATGTCCGATGCGAGCTTGGCCAGGAATTTGTTGCAGGACAGACCGATCGAAACGGAAATGCCGATCTCCCGTTCCACGCTTTGCGAGATTCTCGCAAGGGCCGGTGCGGCGCTCCCGGGCTCGGCCTGCGCGGCCTCCGTCAGATCCAGATAGGCCTCGTCGAGCGAAAGCGGCTCGACCAAATCTGTTGCGGCGAGGAAGATTGCCCGTATATCGTCGCTGACCGCTTTGTATTTCGCCATGTCCGGCGGGATCACGACGGCTTGCGGGCAGAGCCTTTCCGCCTTGAACATCGGCATGGCCGAGCGCACGCCATAGCGTCGCGCCAGATAGCAGGCGGTCATCACGACGCCGCGCCCGCCCGAATGGCCGATGATGAGCGGCTGATCGGTCAGTTCCGGCCTGCCGCGCTTTTCGACGGAGGCATAAAAGGCGTCGCAATCGATATGGGCGATCGTCAGGCCGCACAGGTCGGTGTGCGTAACGAGACGGTCGCCCGCGCAATCGGGGCAGGTTCCCGAGCCCGGCTCGATAAGCTGACAGCAATCGCGGCAGAGAGTTGGCAGCATGGTCATTGAGGTAGCATAATTCGCCGGAAGCGGCGATATAGGGGGCTGCGAGGTTCGGCGGGCATTGGCCGGGTCGGGCACAAGGATGCGCTATTTCGCTTTTGATGGAAGTTGACCGCGATGACATTGGACAAGAACGGGACCGCGACGATTACCGAAATTGCCGGAAAACTGGCCAGCGGCGAATCGACGTCGGAAAGCCTGACCGCCGCCTGTCTGGAGCGGATCGCCGATCCGCAAGGGGAGGGCGCGCGGTGCTTCATCGCGGTCAATCGCGAAAAGGCGCTCGATCAGGCGCGCGCAAGCGACAGGATGCGCGGCTATGGGGTCGTTCCGTCGCCGCTCGCCGGCGTCCCGATCTCGATCAAGGATTTGTTCGACGTTGCCGGGGAAGTGACGAGCGCGGCGTCGGCCGTTCTGGCGGAGGAGCCGCCTGCGAGGCGGGATGCGCCCGCCATTGCGCGCCTGCGCGCCGCCGGTGCCGTCTTCGTTGGCCGCACCAATATGACCGAGTTCGCCTTTTCCGGTGTGGGGATCAATCCGCATTTCGGAACGCCGGCCAATCCGTGGGACCGCACGACGGGGCGCATTCCCGGCGGCTCAACCTCGGGCGGCGCGGTGTCGGTGACAGACGGCATGGCCGCGCTTGCCATTGGCAGCGATACGGGCGGCTCATGCCGGATCCCGGCGGCGCTCTGCGGTCTCGTCGGTTTCAAGCCGACGGCGTCGCGCATTCCTCTCGCCGGGGCATTTCCGCTTTCGAAATCGCTCGACAGTATCGGCGCCTTCGGCCGGAGCGTCGCCTGCATTGCGCTCGCTGATGCTATCATGGCGGGTGAAGACAGCCGCGCCCCGGTCGCCGGCGCAGCGTCGCGTCTGAGCCTCGCCCTGCCGCAAACATTCCTTCTCGAAGGGCTGGACGACACCGTTGCGGGCGCGTTTGAGAAGGCACTGAAGGCTTTGCGTGACGCGGGCGCCGGGATCGATGAAATTGCGGTGGAAGAGATCGGCGAATTGCCGACGATCGCGCGGGGCGGCGGCATTGTCACGACGGAGGCGCTTGCCGTTCATCGGGCGCGGATCGAGTCGCGTGGCGACGCCATCGATCCACGGGTGCGGGCAAGGATCTTGATGGCGTCGGAGGTGTCGGGCGCGGACTATGTCAGCTTCGTTGAGAAACGCGCCGAGCTGATCGCGCGCTTTGCCCGGCGCATGGCGCATTATGATGCGCTGATCATGCCGACCGTGCCTATCGTTGCGCCACCCTTCAGCGCCTTCGAAGAGGATGAGGATTATGTCCGGCTGAACCGTCTGCTGCTGCGCAATCCGAGCTGCTTCAACCTGCTCGACGGCTGCGCCATTTCGCTCCCGTGTCATCGCGCGGGTGGAGCGCCGGTCGGGCTCATGCTTGCCTCATCGCAGGGCCGCGATCAGCATTTGCTCGACACGGCCGCAACGGTTGAGGCTGCATTGGCCCCGTGCCGTGTATGAGACGCGACCCGGCGCAAAAAGCCTTATCGCTCCGGATCAGATCAACCCTCGTTCAAGCGGAATCACTTGGACGAGGTTAAGTTGATCTATCCCAATAGGTTAGCGCAACTGTTCCCGCGTTCATCCCCGCCTTCGCGGGGACATGCTTGGACGCGCGTTGCGCTAACCTTCCGGCCAGGGCTTCCAGGGAAACGGCTTTTCATCCGTAGCGCCGGAGAGAAAATGGGCCGTTTCGGCGAGCCATGCGCCAAGGCTGTGGCCAAACTGGGCAAGAAAGGCGTTGCGTTCCGATTTGATCAGCATCCAAAGGAACTGGATGACGGCAAGGACGTAGAGCACCCATTGGGCGACGCTGAAACAGACCATGAGGAGCAGCATGATCAGGCCGCGCGTCCAGATCGCTCCCGACCCTCCGCCGGAATAGCCGTCACGATCTTTGTCGTGATATTGGTATGACATCGTTCTTGCCTTTTCTTGTTTTGCGCGTCGCACCTATTCAACGCGGTTTCAATGTCCATTTCGCGGAGCCATATGCAGGATTTGGGCCATCCGCGGCCTTTGGAGTGTGAGACGCCAGGATGCGCGAAGTCCGACGCCGGATCAATCCAATGGCTGACAAAGCTTCACAGCCAGGCGCAAAGGCAATCGCCTTGCCACGGTGGCTCCAGGCGCGCATCGAGGCGGAGGCGCAGAAATTTCTGTGCGACGAGAGCGGCGTGCGTCTTCAGTTCCGCGAACCGGAAGGCGAGCCGGCGCTGACCGACCCGGAATCGATCTCCTGGCAGGTCTTCAAGAATCCTCTGACCCTGTTCATCGGCGGTGTCACGGCTGTCATTCTGGAACTCGCCGAGCCGCGCGTGAGGTCGGGTGTCTGGGACCATACGAGCTTTCGCACCGATCCGGTCCGGCGGCTAAAGCGCACCGGGCTGGCCGCGATGATGACAGTCTACGGGCCGAGGAGCGAGGCCGAAGCCATGATTGCCGGCATTCGCCGATTGCACGAGCGCGTGAAGGGTGTCACGCCTGGGGGTCGGCCCTACAGCGCAAGCGATCCGGAGTTGCTCGATTGGGTGCATGCAACGGCGGCGTTCGGCTTCCTCGAAGCCTATCGCAATTATGTGCGCCCGCTCGGCGCCGGCGAGGCGTCGCGGTTCTATGCCGAGAGCGAGGCGGCCGCAAAGCTCTATGGCGCGATCGGAGTGCCGAAATCGGAAGGTGAGCTTCTGGCTCTGTTTGCGCGGATGGCGCCCAATCTGGAGCCGTCCCCGATCATCTTTGAGTTCCTGGACATTATGCGTCATGCACCGGTTCTGCCGCGCGGCATCAGGGCTCTGCAAGGCGTTCTCGTTCGCAGCGCCGTCGGAATCCTGCCCGGTTGGGTGCGAGACCGTTTGACGCTCGGCGCGGAGCGAGGGCTGCGCTCCTGGGAGCGGCCGCTGGTCAGAGCCGCCGCCCGGCTCGCGGACCGCATTCCGCTTGCGGACACCCCGCCGGTCGAGGCCTGTCTCCGCCTCGGCCTTCCGCGCGATTTCCTGTATGGTAAGCCGTCTGATGAGCAACTCGCCTCAGAAGCGCCGTAGGGAGCGATGAAAGGATCTACAATGACGAGACCGCCCGTTTTCGGCGTGATCGGCTGGAAGAGTTCGGGGAAGACCAAGCTGATGGGGGGTCTGATCGAGGAGTTTGCGCGGCGCGGCTATAAGGTTGCGACCGTGAAGCACGCCCATCACGGGTTCGACATCGATCAGCCGGGGCGCGATTCCTACCACTATCGGGAGGCGGGCGCGCGGGAAGTTGCCGTCGTATCGGCAAATCGCGTGGCGATCATGCAGGAGCTGCGCAGCGAAGAGGAGCCGGGGCTCGATGAGATCATCGCCAGGCTGCGCGGGTCCGACCTGGTTCTTGTCGAAGGTTTCAAGGCCCATGACCACGCAAAGATCGAAGCCCGCCGCCGTGAGGCCGTCCAGAGCGATCCCTTGGCCGGGGCGGTCCCAGGGGTCGTCGCCATCGCCGCCGATTACGAGCCGGAGCCTGCGGGGCTGCCGCTCTTTCAACTCGACGATATTTCCGGCATCGCCGACTTCATTACAAGCTATACCCGCCTGAACGTCCGGTGAGCGTAACCTCATGACATATCCGATGACGGTCGTCTGCGATCTCGACGGGACGCTCGCCCACACATCGCCCGACATAGCGGTTGCGCTCAATGCGGCGCTTGCCCCCTTCGGCAAACAGGTCAGCCTTGCGGAAACCGAGCGCATGGTCGGCGGCGGTTTGCGCCTGCTGCTCGACAAGGCCTTGCGGCTGACTTCGCTCGACCTTCCTCCCGCCGATGTCGAGGCCGTTTTCGGCCGGCTCGGCGCGCATTACCGGGCCTCGCCCGCCGCAATGTCGAGCCTGCATGGCTGGGTGGCTGAAACGATGCGCGCCCTTCATGACGAGGGCGCCCGCATCGCGGTTTGCAGCAACAAGCCCGAGGACATCTGCCAGCCGATCCTCGAAGCGCTCGGGGCGATGTCCTGGCTCGATGCGGTGGTCGGTCATGTCGAGGGCCGCAAGAAGAAGCCCGATCCGGAGCCGCTGCTGCTGGCGATCTCCGCTGCGGGCGGCGATCTCTCCCGCGCCGTGATGATCGGCGACTCCGCTGCCGATGTTTCGGCGGCAAGGGCGGCCGGCATCCCCGTTATCCTCGTGCCGCATGGTTATGGAAGCGATGACATTCGCACGCTGGACGCCGATCGCATCGTCTCCGACCGGCAGAACTTGCGGGACGCCATCGACGAATTGGCGTCCGCCTTCAGGGGGTCCGCTCGATAGGGCGTCACGGAAGCGTTATTCCCCTGTGCGCCAATTCCTGGCAAACTGCTTTGTGGAGCAGCTTGGGAGCGTGAGCCGGATGCGCTGGATCGTTTTCGTCGCCATCATCCTCGCCTGGGGCCCCGCCAACGCTTGCGGGGTCCGAAGCGACTGCAAGCTTGGTGATCGCATCTACCGGATCTACCTGCCCCATCGGGCCGACGACAGCCGGATCGGCGCCATCATCTTTGCGCATGGCTGGCGAGGGACCGCCGCGGGCGTCATGAACGACAAGTCGCTCATTGCTCTTGCCGATGAACTCGGCGTCGCATTGGTCGCGCCGCAATCGGTCGGCCAAGGCTGGCAGCTTCCGGGCCGTCCCCGCCACCGGGACAATACAGGCAAGGAGGAATTTGCCTATTTCCGCAAGCTGGTCGACGAGCTCGAACGGCGCTTTTCCATCGACCGCAAGAAGCTGCTTGTCAGCGGTTTCTCGTCCGGCGGCATGATGGTGTGGGATCTTGCCTGCTACGAGGGAGACCTGTTCGCCGGGTTCGCGCCGATCTCGGGAACATTCTGGGCCCCGGTTCCGAAAAAATGCCCGAGCCCTACGATCAGCTTGATCCATTTTCACGGAATGAGGGACAAGGTCGTTCCGATCGTGGGCCGCAAAATCGCCGACAGCAAGCAAGGCAATGTCATGAACGCGCTCGCACTCTTTGCCAGGAGCGGCCGTTTCGGTAAGGCAAAACCGGTGCCGGCGAAGGGACTGAACTGCATGCGGCGTGGAAATCCCGAAGGCAAGATCCTCGAATTCTGTATCCATCCCGGCGGTCATTTTTACAAAGCGAACTACGTCCGCCTCGCTTGGCGGCTGCTGATGGCCGACAAATTCGGTTGCAGCCCTTGCGAGCCGCGAAGGCTGCGGTAAAACTCGGGCCTGAGACATCCCGGCGGACGCCGGGGGATAGATGCCGCGACGGTCCGGAGTCCGATCCCATGAAAGCGATACTCAGCAAGGCGCCTGGTGGTCCCGAAACGCTCGTTTTGGAGGAGGTCGTCAACCCGGCGCCCGGTGCCGGCGAGGTCGTGCTCGACGTCAAGGCATGCGGCGTCAACTACCCGGACAGCCTCATCATCGAGGACCGTTACCAGTTCAAGCCCGAGCGGCCGTTTTCGCCCGGCGGCGAGGTCAGCGGCGTGATCGCGGCGGTCGGTGACGGCGTGAGCGGGCTCAAGCCGGGTGATCGCGTGATCGGCTCGATCGGCTGGGGCGGCATGGCGGAAAAGGTCAGAACGGACGCCGCCAAGTGCATCCCGATCCCGGATTCGATGCCTTTCGACCATGCCGCCGCGTTCATCATGACCTACGGCACCTCATATTACGCATTGAAACAGCGAGGGGCGCTCAAGAGCGGCGAAACGCTCCTGGTGCTCGGCGCGGCGGGCGGCGTCGGGCTGGCGGCGGTCGAGCTGGGCAAGATCATGGGCGGGCGCGTCATCGCCGCGGTCTCCTCGGAGGACAAGCGCGCCCTCGCCAAGGCCCACGGCGCCGACGAAGGCGTGATCTATCCGTCCGGACCTTTCGACAAGGATGGCGAGAGGGCGCTGCGGGACCTTTTCAAGAGCGCTTGCGGCCCTGATGGCGCCAATGTGATCTATGATCCTGTCGGCGGCGCTTATACCGAGGCGTCCCTGCGTGCGATCGCCTGGGAGGGCCGTTTTCTGGTCATCGGCTTCCCCGCCGGCATTCCGAAATTGCCGCTCAATCTGACGCTTCTGAAGTCCTGTCAGGTCGTCGGCGTGTTTTGGGGCGAATGGGTGCGCCGCCGCCCGCAGGAGAATGCCGAGAATGTGCGCGAATTGCTGGCCTTCTACGACGAGGGCAGGATCAAGCCGGTCGTCTCGGAGACCTTCCCCCTGGAGCGCGCTGGCGAGGCCATCAATTGGCTGGCCGGGCGCAAAGCCATGGGCAAGGTCGTCGTGACGATAGACTAAGCAGCGGAGAACAAGCCCCTTGATAGCCGCGGATGCCCTCGCACAGATCGGTGTCATCTCGGACACGCACGGAGTTCTGCGGCCGGAGGCGATCGACGCGCTCAGCGGGTCGCAGCTCATCATCCATGCGGGCGATGTCGGCGCGCCGGACATTCTCGATCGGCTCCGGCAACTGGCGCCGGTCGTGGCGGTGCGCGGCAATAACGATCATGGCGGCTGGGCGGCGAAATTGCCGATGACCGAGGATGTGACCATCGGCGCGCAGCGCTTTCACGTGCTTCATATTTTGAGCAGTCTCACGGTTGATCCCGCCGCAACCGAGATCACGACGGTGATCTACGGTCACAGCCATAAGCCCGATATTGGCTATTCGGACGGCGTCTTATATTTCAATCCCGGCAGCGCCGGTCCTCGCCGCTTCAGCCTTCCCATCACCGTCGGCCGGCTCCGGCTGACGGATGGCCGTCTGGAGCCTGAGATCATCAATATTGAGCGGTAATGTCTCTTCATCACCCGCGAGACGAGGAAATGATCGCTATTGTCCGATCGACAGCCGCGTCCTCGACGAAGACGCCGTCGCGCGCGGCGGCTTCGCGGAGAGCAAGGCGACTCGTGCCGGGCAAGCGCGCGCCTTCCTCGCCCTCGATCGCGCCTGCAAGCTGTTCCAGCCGCTCGGCAGCCGCATCGCCACCAAACGCGGTGGGATCGATGACAAGCATAAACTGCCCGATGCCGGGCGGCGCGCCCTCCGCATTGAAGAATGAGCTGGCCTGAAAAGCCAGATTGGCGCCTGTCAGCGCGGCCGACAGGATTTCGACCATGAGGCCGAGCGCAGCCCCCTTCGGGCCGCCGATGGGCACGAGCGTGCCCGTCAGCGCCGCGGCCGCGTCGGTCGTCGGATGGCCGTCCGCATCCATCGCCCAGCCTTCCGGGATCGGCTTGCCTTTTTGCGCAGCCGTCATGATCTTGCCGCGTGCGACCTCCGACAGCGCCAGGTCGACGACGATCGGCGGCTTTCCGGCACGCGGTGCGGCGAATGCGATGGGGTTGGTCCCGAGCAGGCCGCGCTTGCCGCCCCAGGCAGCCATGGCGTGCGGCGAGTTGGAGACCATGAGGCCGATCATGCCCGCCCCGGCGATCCGCTCGACGACAAGGCCCAGCGCGCCCGCATGATGCGAGCGCGTGAAGCCCGCCGCCGCGATGCCGGTCTTGCGCGCAATGCCCGGCAGCTCTCTCGTCGCCAGCTCGAATGCCGGATAGGCGAAACCATGCGCGGCGTCGATCATCACGCTGGCGCTTCGCGTCCGGTTCATTCGCGGGACGGCATGGCCATCGACCTTGCCTGCGCGGGCTTGCGCGGCATAGGCGGCGACGCGCGACAGGCCATGGCCCTTCTGGCCGTCGATCTCGGCAGCGATCAGCGCGCGGGCGACGGCGCCGGCATTTTCCGGGCTCGTATTCGATGCAATCAGCGCCCCGGTGACGAGCTCGATCAACTCCTGGGGCGCATAATTTCGGCCGCTCATGCGCCGCGCTCCTTCAAAACCTTCAGGACATTCTCGACGGTGATTGCGCTGATCCGGCGGTTCGATTCGACCGTAATCCCGGCGATGTGCGGTGTCAGCATAAGATTGGGGAGGCCGGCGAAGAGCGCCGCCGTCTCGGCGGTCATCGGCTCGCTGTCGAAGACGTCGAGCGCTGCGCCGCCGAGCTGTCCGGAGCGCAGGGCGGCGGCGAGCGCCGTCTCATCGACAATCCCGCCGCGCGCCGTATTGATGAGGAGCGCGCCGGGCTTCATGGCGGCGATCTCCGCCGGGCCGATCAGCCCGCGCGTTTCCGGCGTCAACGGGCAATGCAGGCTGACGATGTCTGCGCGGCCGAGCAGATCCTGGAGACCGACACGCGCCGTCTCGCGCCAGGCGGGGTGGTCGTCGCCGAGATTGCTGTCCGAGGCGATCGTCGCCATTCCGAGGCAGCGCGCCTTTGCGGCTGCGCCCTGTCCGATCGCACCGAAGCCGATCAGGCCCAGCGTCTTGCCCGACAGCTCGCGGCCTTCGCCCATCTCCTGGCGCGGCCACTCCCCGTGCAGGAGGCGCCCGGAGCTGGAAAAAGCGGCCCAGCGCAGCAGCGTCATCGCTGCCGCGATGACATATTCCGCGACGGCCTGCGCATTGGCGCCGACAGCCGGGCAGACGGCGATGCCGCGCGCTTTGCAGATCGCAAGGTCGATATTGTCCAGGCCGACGCCGAGCCGTCCGACAACCTGCAATTTCGGCGCCTTGGCGAGCAGCTCCGCGTCAAGCTGCGTCCGGTTGCGCAGGATGATCGCGAGCGCATCCCTCAGCAATGCGCCGAGCTCGTCCCGCCTGGTCCAGAGCTCATCGTCCCGGTGGACGGAATAGGTCGTCTTGAGCCGTTCCACCGACGCTGTGTCAATGAACTCGCTGATGACGATGTCGGCCATCGGCCCGTCCCCCAGCTCGGCCTGCAAAGCGTTGCTTGGCGGGCGCGAGCCATTATTTCAATATGCCGCCGTCTTTTGCCGCAGTGATATAGTCCTGCGACTTCTCCTGCATGAACTCCGCATTCTCGCTCAGCGGCACATCCACCATGGCAAAGCCGCCATCGATCATCTTCTGTTGAAACTCCGGGTCGGCATTGATCTGCCCGATCATATCGGAAAGCCTCTTCTTGATGCGCTTAGGAGTGCCCTTCGGGACGGCAATACCGCGATAGGCTCCGGAGACGAGATCGAAGCCAAGCTCCCTGAAGGTCGGCGTGCCGGGATATTTCGGATGACGCTTCTCCATTGCGACCGCGAGAATGCGGGCCGTCTCTCCGATAGCGGCGGCGCTGGTCGTATAGCCCCAGGCAGCCTCGACCTGATCGCCGAGCAGGGCCGTGTTCGACGCGCCCGTCCCCTTGAACGGCACATAGGCCGTCCTGATGCCCGCCATCTTGTCGAAACGGACCTGCGCGAGTTGGTTGGCGGTGCCCTTGCCGCTGCCGGAGAAGATCAGCTTGCCGGGATTTTCCTTTGCGTAATCGATCAGATCCTGAAGCGTTTTGAAGCGGCTGTCCGATTTCACCACGATGGCGTCCGGCGTGTAGTGAAACCAATAGACCGTGTCGATGTCTTCGGTCTTGTAGCCGACGTCGCTTTGAACCGGCTGCAGCACGATATGGGGCAGGTTGACGCCCATGATCGTATAGCCGTCCGGCTTGAGCTTGTTCAGCCCCGACCAGGCGGCCGCGCCGCCCTTGCCCGGCCGATAGGAAACCACCAGGTCCTGGCCGAACATCTTCTTGAAGAAGGGCTGCTGCAGCCGGGCCGTGATGTCGGACTCGCCGCCCGGCCCGAACGGAATGATGTAGTTGATCGGTTTGTCCGGATAGGCGAAAGCCGTCGCCGCCAGGCCGGCGAGAGCGGCAGCGGCCGCAAGGCCCAGAATTGTGCGGCGCCTCCAAGCCATCAATCGTCCTCCCTTGACACGCCGGTCGCGGCGCCCCCGGGACCTTATCGCACGAGCGCCCCTTTTGCGGCACCCAAATCGCTCATTATGTCGAACGTAACATGCTCGCTGTTAAGCGCTCCGGTAGAGTTTCGTCATGACGAACTCGCGGTGGCCGAGGGCTTCGGCCGCCGTGTTGCGTCCATTGGCCGTGCGCACGATCATCTCGATGAGTGCGTCGCCCGCCTGATCGAGCGTCATGTCGCGGCGCAGAATGCCGGAGACGTCCAGATCGATATGCTCGCTCATCGTGCGGACGGTGCGCGGATTGGCGCTGATCTTGATGACCGGGACGATCGGATTGCCGACGACATTGCCCTGGCCGGTCGGGAAAGTATGGACCGCATAGCCCGCGGCGGCCATGAGCGTCACGCATTCGGCCGCGGCGGAGGAGGTGTCCATATAATAGAGGCCGGGACCGGATCTGGGCGCTTCGGCCGGGTCAAGAATGTCGATATACTGGCTCGTCTGGCCGATCTTTTCCAGATTGCCGAGGGCTTTTTCTTCGATCGTCGTTAAGCCGCCCTCAATATTGCCCTTGGTCGGCTGGCTTTCGGAGAGATCGTCGACCCTGTGGGCCTCGATGACATCGTCATGATAGGCCTTCCACATGCTGTACCAGCGCTCGCCAAGCTCGGGCGTCGCCGCGCGTGCCTTGCAGATATGCTCCGCGCCGGTGATCTCGGAGGTTTCGCCGAAAACCCCATAAATGCCCTCGGGCAGCAGCTTGTCGTACATATTGCCG
>Ga0307442_1000233_pt1 | contig 25785 bp, 34 predicted proteins | sample SalMarWE160430MG_FD_202143 | JGI IMG/M metagenome (GOLD analysis project Ga0307442, IMG submission 202143) | Salt marsh sediment microbial communities from the Plum Island Ecosystem LTER, Massachusetts, United States - WE1604-30 | ecosystem: Environmental > Aquatic > Marine > Intertidal zone >...
TGACACAGGTGGGGTGGGTGGGACTTAAAGTTTTCTGAGGTGGGAGGACGAAGTAATCCTACCCTAGAAAGAGGAAAGGACTGGTCCTTAGTATCCCCCACCTTCCCCGCCGTGACCTGCTCCTTCGCCGCCCCGGCCCGTCTTAGGGGTCTTGGGGTGGGGACGCCGTCGGGTTGTCTGGGGGGGTTTGGGTGGCTTGGGTGTCTCCGCCTTCTTTTCCTCGCCCATGTAGAGCTTGATGTGCGGCCAGGGGATTTCAATACCTTCTTCGTCGAAGACACGCTTGATTCTCCGCCTCAGTTCCGCCAGGACTTCCCATTGTGCCATAGGTCTGGTGTCGCCGACGGCCCTGATAATAATGCCCGAGTCGGCGAATTCCTCGACACGCAGCAGCCAGGGCGTCTTGGAGATTATTAGATCTTTCCACTTGGGGTCTTTAGCCATTTTCTCCCAGGTTTTCCTGACGATATTCATTACCCGGTCGAGGTCTTCTTTATAGGCGACGCCGACCTCAAAGAAAGCCCGGGATATGGAGCGGGTATAGTTGGAAGAGACCCTGATTTGGCCGTTGGGGACGACGTGCAGAATCCCTTTAAGGTCCCTGAGCACGGTTCGACGCAGCCCCATCTCCTCCACCTCGCCTGTTAAATCGGAGACCTTAACAATATCGCCGACGTTGTAGTGGTCTTCCATCATAATGGTGAAGCCGTTGATGAAATCCCGCACCGCATCCTGGGCGGCCAGGCCGATGACGATACCGGCCACGCCGGCGCTGGCCAGCAGCGGGGTAATGTCCATCCCCAACTCGGAGAGAATCATGAAGAAGCCAATGAGAATGATGAATAGGCCTATAGCCTGGGTGACGACTCTGCCCAGTGTTTTGGAGCGCTGCCTCAGATAGCCCTTGGAACGCCGTTTTTTGCCCTTCTCGACGACATAGCGCATGACAAAAAGCGGCATTATCATGCCCAGTATCTTGTAGATGAACCAGCCCACCAGGATGATGGCCAGGATACGAAAGCCGTGCTCCACAAACCAGTCGCCAATCGCCGCCCAGGTCGAGCCGAGGTCTACACTATATAAGGTGACGCCGAAGGCGGCTATGGCGAGGGCTAGAATAATACCGCCGACAACGGCGATGGCCAGTCTGACCGTCTTTTCGAGCCCTTCCTTTTGGTCTTTTAGTGCCTCGGGCACCAGTTTATTCGCAATCCAGGGCGACCAGCGCCATAATAAGTAAAAGATGCCGGCGCCGATAGCCACGGCGACTACTACCCAGTATCCCTTATCTATGAACGCTTCCCACATCTAAATCGGCTCTCCGAAAAACGGTTTGCTATATTATACCACTAGTTCGGCTTTATGAGAACGGTGTATAATTAGATGTAACGAAAATTGGGGGTGAGCTATGCTGGAAAAACTGGCCACGGAGACCATTGAAGCTATCTTTGACGCCCTGCCCGTAGATATAACCTTCGTCGATAAAGACGATACCGTCGGCTACTACAGCCGCCACGATGACCGCATCTTCCGCCGCACGCCCGCCATCATCGGCCTGAAGGTGCAAAACTGCCACCCCAAGCAGAGCCTGGATAAGGTAAACGAGGTCGTCGCCGACCTGAAGAGCGGCAAGAGAAAGGTCGCCGATTTCTGGATTGACCTTAAAGGGCAAAAGGTCTATATCCGCTATTTCCCGGTGAAGGATAAGGCGGGCAACTACCTGGGCATCGTCGAGGTCAGCCAGGACATCACCGAGATTCAGAAGATAAAGGGACAGAAGAGATTGTTGGATTAGGGGTGGGGAGTGGCTAAAACTCAAGGAATTTCAAAAAACACGTTAGGTGTTATCATTGGTTTGGTACTCAGTGTTTGGTGGATTTTCATGGGGCTGGACATGGGCTTCCCCTTTGAGCCTTTTAATGATTTAAGCCATATCGTAACCCTGGCCGGTTATCGCCATACTGTAATGACCATCGCCGCCTTGGTTCTGATTCCAATATGCGCCCGGGAGTACCGGTGGGGTTTCTGGGCGGCTCTGATTATGGGGGCGCTGACCTTCGTCTTATCATTAATTACCGTGGTTAATCTATTGGCTTCGGCTCCCCCCGACTTTCAGCAGACACTGATGGGACCCTCAGTCTGGCTTATCTTTCAAGCAACCATCGTGGTCTTCGCCTACAGAGCGCTTAAACAGACTTGATTAATTATGCCCCTACCTCGACAAGCTGGGCGTGTTTAAGCTGTAGCCATCCCCGCCCTCGGCAAAGACATCTTTGAGCTTCAGCGTCCGCCCCGTCTGGATGGCGGTAAAGCCGTATTTTTTGCGGATGCGGTCGATGGCTTTATCCAGCTGCTCCTGCCGCTGGGCGGAGCCGTCCATCATATCCAGTTGCCGCCCCGCCTCCACCAGCTCCGAGACCCCGATGCCGATGAGGCGCACCGGCCGCTTTTCCCCGCTAAGCGCTCGTTTCAGCAGCCTCAGTCCCGTCTCGAAGATGGCCTGGTCGCTGTCGGCGCTCTGGCTCAGGGTATGGCGGCGGGTGATGGTGGTGAAGTCGCCGTATCGCAGCTTGAGGGTTACGCAACGCGCCCGCTTACCCTTCCGGCGTAAATCGGCGCCCACCCTCTCCCCGAGATAGCGCAGGGTCGATTCCAGCCGGGCGGGGTCTCTGGCGTCCCGGCCGAAGGTAGTCTCGCGGCTGGCCGACTTGGTCACGGCGGGGGGCTCCACTTCTCTATCATCGATACCGCTGGCGAAGCGTTGTAGAACCTCACCAGACGCGCCAAAATGGCTTTTCAGGGCTTTTAGGGGCATGGCCGATAGTTTGCCTATGGTGTCGATACCCAGGCTCTTTAATTTCGGCTCTGTTTTTTGGCCTATGCCCGGTAGTTTGGCGATGGGCAATGGCGCCAGAAAAGCCCGTTCTTTACCCGCTTCCACCTCCAATAATCCGTCGGGCTTACTCATCTCGGAGGCGACCTTAGCCACTGTCTTACCGCCAGCGATGCCGATGGAAACATTGATGCCCAGCTCAGCTTTAACCCGCTGCTTTATCTTGGCCGCCATCTGCTTGATCGAGCCGTGTATGGACTCAAAGCTGGTGGCGTCCAGGTAGGCTTCGTCGAGCCCCATCGGCTCAAGATAGGGGGAAAAGTCGGCTAAGATGGACATGAACTTCCGCGAGGCGTCGCGGTATTTGGGGAAGCTGCCCTGGATGAAGATAGCCTGCGGACAGAGCCGGCTGGCGGTGACCAGCGGCATGCCCGAATGTAATCCAAAGGCGCGCGCTTCGTAGGAGGCGGCGGCGACCACCCCCCGCCCCTGGGGCCTGCCGCCGACGACGACGGGCTTGCCCTTGAGGCTGGGGTCGTCCACCTGCTCCACGGAGACGAAGAAGGCGTCGAGGTCGATATGCATAATGCGGCGCGTCATAGACTCTTATTATACGGCAAAAGGCCGTTAGGCGGCTTATTCTTCGGGTTCTACGGGTGGCGACGGCATCCGCTGCATCCAGTAGGGGTAGAGGGGTATGGGCTGGCTCATCTCGTCGAGCCGTGCCACCTCTTCGGCGCTCAGTTCCCATTCGACTGTTTTGAGGTTGTCGGTCAGCTGCTCGGGCGTCCGTGCGCCGATAATGACCGAAGACACCCCCTCTTTGGCCAGCAGGTAGTTGAGCGCCGCCTGGGCGACGGTGGCTTTGTGTGCTTTGGCGATTTTGTCCAGCTCCTCGACGATATCGTACCCCTTTTCCTCGTCAAGTGGCTGGAACCTCGGCTGCGACCCACTGAGGCGGGTGCCCTTGGGCTGGGGCTTACCGCGGCGGTATTTGCCGCTCAAAAAGCCGCCGCTAAGCGGGCTCCAGACCAGTATGCCCAACCCCTGGTCGAGGCAGAGCGGCACCATCTCGTTTTCCAACTCACGCGCCAGCAATGAATACAGGGCTTGCAGCGTGACGAACCTATCCCAGCCGCGCTTATCGGAGATAGCCAGCGCCTTCATAAGCTGCCAGCCCGAAAAATTAGAACAGCCGATGTAGCGCACCTTACCCTGGCGCACCAGGTCGTCCAGGGCGCGCATGGTCTCCTCCAGTGGCGTGTCGGGGTCGAAGTTGTGCACCTGATAGAGGTCGATATAATCCGTGCCCAGCCGCTTCAGGCTGGCGTTGCACCCCTCGATGATATGGTGGCGGGAAAGCCCGACCTCGTTGGGGCCCGGGCCCATTTTGAGGCGCACCTTGGTGGCTAAGATAATGTCCTTTCTTCGTTTGCCCAGCGCCTTGCCCAGCATCTCCTCGGAAAGCCCCTCGGAATAGACGTCGGCGGTGTCGAAGAAGTTTATCCCCGCCTCCAGCGACATATCCACCAGGTGAGTGGCTTCCTTCTGCCCCAGCCCCCCGATGTGCTTGAAGAAGCTCCGCCCCCCGAAGGTCATCGTCCCGAAACACAGCTCGGAGACCTTGATACCCGTTTTGCCTAAGAAACGCATCCTCATTTTTTGCCCCCCTTTTGCTTTAGGTAGCCTATTCGTATTATGGCACTGGTATGCTTGATTATCAATCACTTACTGGTGAGCTGGCAATTAGGTAAGAGTGTGTTATACTCCTGTCAAAGCTGACCTTAACCGTTTCGTTTTTGGAGGACCTAGTTATGATATGGGTCTTACGTGCTGGGATAATAGCACAATTCTTAGGTGCGATATCACTCAGTACTCCGTTGGTATTTATGTTGGTTAAGCCAGCGACTATTAAAAAGTTGTTGGAAGGTGCCGGGAGTAAGCTCAAAGATTTTCTAAAGCTGCCTCTAGATAAATTCTATGGTCAAGTGAGATTCCGCAAGGTGAGCCCTGAAGCCTCAGAATATGAAAAGATCAAACATACATATATTGCTTTGGGGATAGCGTTGGCTATCGCTATTTTGGGCTACATGGCTTTAGCATATTTTTATGTCGCTGTTATAGCCCACAGTGTTACCGCTATCATCGTGTTGGCTCCCTTTGCAGCAGCTTCTGCAGCTCTTTCAGGGTGGGCATTTTCAAGGTTTTATAAAAAGAGAGTAATAAAAATAATGGTTTTTATCTTCTTTGCAGCTACAGCAGTTCTTGTTTATGGTATGTTTATATTTAGCGTAATATTTCACGCATTACTCTTGGGCATCATTGCCTGTATTGCCTTTTTTGATTCGCTACTAGCCTGGCTGGCCCAACAAAAAGTCAGAAGAGTGATGCTAGTATCGGGGGGCGTGCTCCTTGCCATCGGGGCAGCACTTCAATTAGCGAGTACTTTTATGGATATTTACTGACCCCTCGAGACGAAGTCTTTAACCCGCCGCTCGAAGACCGCCCTCTCCAGCAGAACGCGGCGCTGGCACCCCAGGCACTTGATGCCGATATCGGCCCCCAGCCTCACCACCCGCCACTGGTCGCTGCCGCAGGGGTGTTTCTTTTTTAGGCGCACGATATCCCCCAGCTTTATCTCCATAACCATGGCTAACTCCGGTGTTAAGGTTGCGGCTTTATTTCTTCCGCGTGCTGGCGAGGTGTTTAATCTCGTCCCTCAGCGGTAGGGCGACCTGGCGGGCGGCCTGGGCGAAATCCCGCCTCTTGGAAGCGTATATAATCTGCCGCGACGAAGTGAATATCGCCCCCCGCCCCCAGGCATCGACCCCGTTACGGACAGCCGCGGTCAGGTTTCCCCCCTGGGCGCCGATACCGGGTATGAGCAGCAGCATCTTGGGGTGATGGTGCCTTATCAGCTTCAGCTCTTCGGGTTGGGTGGCGCCCACCACCAGCCCGATGTTGTGGCCCTTGCCCTTCTTGTTCCACTGGGCGGCTTTGAGGGCGACAATCTCGAAGAGGGGCACCTGCTTGCCGTCCAGGATGAAGGGCAGGCTCTGGAAATCTTCGGCGCCGGGGTTCGAGGTGCGGCAGAGGACGAATACCCCCTTCTCCCAGTACTCGATAAAGGGCTCTATGGAATCGAAGCCCATGTAGGGGCTCACGGTGACGGCGTCGAAGCCGTGCATGGCGAACATGGCTTTGGCGTAGGCTTTGGAGGTGTTGCCGATGTCGCCCCGCTTGCAATCGCCGATTATGGGGATGTTCTTGGGTATGGCTCTGATGGTGCGCTTCAGGCTCTCCATCCCCTTGTCCAGTACTTCGTAAAAGGCGAGGTTGAGCTTGTAGGCGCAGACCAGGTCGGCGGTAGCCTCGATAATCTCCTTGTTAAATTTGGAGACGGCCATCCCCTCCCGCATCAGCTTCAGGTCGGGGTCGAGCCCGATGCAGAGCAGGCTCTGGTTCATCTTCATGGCGTTCTTCAGCTTTTCGTTGAAATTCACCTCTTAACCCCCTGCGTTGATAATACCAACCAGGGGCGTCTGGGTCAAGAGTGTGATTGTGGCGCTTAAGGCGGCAGTGATATAATTAGCCCCAATGAACTACCAGCAGGCCATAGACTACATAGATAGCTACACCGACTACGAAAAGATAGGCATGCCCCACGACCCCGCCTTCTACGACCTCAGGCGTGTCGACGAACTCCTGTCTCTTCTGGGCGACCCCCACCAGAAAGCCGGCTCGGTGCATATCACCGGCACCAACGGCAAGGGCAGCGTGGCCATCATGATAGCTTCGGTGCTCACCGCCTCGGGCTATAGCACCGGTCTTTACACCTCCCCCCACCTCCATAGCTGGCGGGAGCGCATCCGCGTGGACGGCGAGCTTATCTCCGAGTCCGGGCTGGCGCAGCTTGTTGCCGACCTCAAGCCCCATGTGGAGGCGGTCAACCAGCGGGCTAACTACGGGCAGCTCACCACCTTCGAGTTCCTCACGGCTATGGCTTTCGCCTATTTCGGTCAAAAAGGGGTTAAGTTCCAGGTGCTGGAGGTGGGGATGGGGGGCAAGTTCGACGCCACCAGCGTCATCACCCCCCTGGTGGCTATTATCACCACCGTCGGCCTCGACCACACCGATGTCCTGGGCGATACCGTGGCTGAAATCGCCGCCGAGAAGTGCGGCATCATCAAGCCCGGCATCACGGTGGTCATTTCCCCCCAGCCCCCCGAAGCGGCTGAAGTAGCCCGCCGGACCTGCGCCGAGCGCGGGTCAAAGCTGATAACGGTGGGCAAAGACGTTAACTGGCGGGGCTTAAGCTCTGATTTAGACGGGCAGCGCCTCCGGGTGGAGGGCAGAAAAGGCAGCTACGAGTTTTCTATCCCCATTCTCGGCGAGCACCAGATAGTCAACGCTGCCACCGCCGTGGCCGCCCTGGAGGTCTTAACCGAAAAGGGCTTCGACATCCCTGCCGAAGCTATCGCTAAAGGTTTTAAGAAGGTCGAATGGCCCGGCCGTTTTCAGGTCCTGCGCCGAAATCCCCCCGTGGTCGTCGACGGCGCCCATAATATCGACGCCGCCCGCAGCCTTAAAAAGGCTCTCAAGCAATACTTCGACTTCGAGCGGGCCATACTGGTGATGGGGGCGTCGGACGATAAGAATATCGCCGGCGTCGTCGCCGAGCTTGTCCCCCTCTTCGATAGGGTGATTGTCACCCGCTCCCGCCACCCCCGGGCGATGGCGCCCGCGCCCCTGGCCGCCGAGTTCGCCCGCCACGGCCTGAAAGCCCGCATCGCCGAGGACGTCCCCTCGGCGCTCTCCCAGGCCCTGTCTCTGGCCGGGGACAAAGACCTGGTCTGCCTGGCGGGCTCGCTGTTCATCGTCGGCGAGGCGCTGGAGGCGGCGGCGAAACTTTCGCTGACGGGCTAAATTTTGCCTTGATGCGCCCGGTTAGGCTAAAATAGCTAAGAAATAAACTTACGGGGTTGATTTATGCCTACCTATGAGTACGAGTGTGATGCTTGCCATCACCGCTTTGAGAAGAAACAGAGTTTCGACGCCAAGCCGGTAACCAAGTGCCCCCGGTGCGGGGGCAAGCCGCGCCGTGTCATCCGCTCCGCGCCGGTTATCTTCAAGGGGAGTGGTTTCTATATCACCGACAGCCGCAAGAAACCCCCCGATATGGGCAAGAGTATCGGGGAATCGGGCGACGGGGGCAAGGAAAAGGGGAAGAAGGACAAGGGGAAGTGAAAGCCCTCTTACAAAGAGTCACCAGCGCCTCGGTCACCATTGACGGGGAGGTGGTGGGCAACATCGGGCGGGGGCTGGTGGTCTTTGTCGGCGTCGCCGAGGGCGACAGTCCCCAGGCTGCCGACTACCTGGTGTCAAAGCTGGTCAACCTGCGCATCTTTGCCGACGAAGCCGAGAGGTTCAACCTATCCGCGTTAGACATCAAGGCCGAGCTGTTGCTGGTGAGCCAGTTCACCCTGCTCGCCGACACCAGAAAGGGGCGCCGCCCCAGCTTCACCGAAGCCGCCCCGCCCCCCCAGGCGGAGGAATTATTCGAGCACTTCATCGACGAGGCTAAAGCCAGCGGGCTCAAGGTGCAGACGGGACGATTCCAGCAATACATGCAGGTCGAAATCCACAACGACGGCCCCGTCACCATCATGCTCGACAGCCGCGACAGGCGCTAATCCCTGTTGCAAATGTTTGTAATTGCAAAACCTTGCAATAAGCAAAAAAGCCTGTTATAATACCCCCCGAACATGAGTCATTCCGGAGATATCGTCAAAAAGCTGACCGATGAGGGCTATCGGCTTACCCCCCAGCGGCTGATGACCATCGCCGCTATTGAGCACAGCGACGGCCATATCAGCGCCGAAGAGATATATGCCCAGGTGGTGGCTAAATACCCCCACGTCAACATCTCCACCATCTATCGCACCCTGGAACTGCTCAAAAAGCTGGGGCTGGTCACCGAGACCGACTTCGGCGAGAGCCGGGTGAGATACCACCCGCTGGGCAAGGGACACCATCATCACCTGGTCTGCCAGGAGTGCGGCGGCATAACCGACCTCGACGAGACGGTGCTGGCGCCGCTCAAAGAGGTTTTATTGCGTGAATACGGCTTCAAGGCCGACCTGAGGCACCTGGCTATCTTCGGGCACTGCGGGAAATGCAAGGAATAAATTTTTTTGACCTGGTATTGCATCTGGTTGCAATTGCGTTGAATAGCATTAATTGAAAGGAGGACTCGATGCACATTCCAGACGGTTTCCTTAACGTAGCCACACTGGCTACCACCGCTGCCGTGTCGGCGGGCGGTATCGGCGGTGCGGTAAGAATGGTCGGCAAGAAGCTGGGGGAAAAACAGGTGCCCCTGATGGGCATACTGGCTGCCTTCATCTTTGCCGCCCAGATGCTTAACTTCCCCGTCGCCGGCGGCACCTCGGGGCACGTTATCGGCGCGGCTCTGGCGGCGATACTGCTCGGTCCCTGGGCGGCGGTGCTGATAATGAGCTGCGTGCTCATCGCCCAGTCCCTCATCTTCCAGGACGGCGGGCTGCTGGCGCTGGGGGCTAACATCTTTAACATGGGCATTGTCGCCAGCTTCAGCGCTTACTACGTCTACAAGCTGGTCACCTGGCTGGCGGGCGCCAACCGCAGGGGCACCCTTATCGGCGGCTTTACCGCCGCCTGGGTCTCGGTGTTCCTGGCTTCTATCTTTTGCGCCATCGAGCTGGCGGTCTCAGGCTCCTCCCCGTTCGGGGTGGTGCTGCCGGCGATGGCGGGCGTTCACGCCCTTATCGGCATCGGCGAGGGGTTGATTACCGGGGCGGTGCTCGTCCTGGTGCTGGCTACCCGCGCCGACCTTTTGCAATTACAACGTACTTAATAAACGGGGGTTAAAAAGATGAAATCAAAGTGGTGGTTGATTGCATTAGCTATTTGCCTGGCGGTAGCCTGTCTGGCGCCCCTGGCGTCGTCTTCACCCGACGGACTGGAAAGAGTGGCTGAGAACGAAGGCTTTCTCGGGCTGGGGCAGGATGCCCCCTATCAGGTTATTGCCGATTACGTCTTTCCCGGTATAGAGAACGAAGCCCTGGCCACGATACTGGCCGGCATAGTCGGCACCCTCGTCCTCTTCGGCGCCGCCTACGGGCTGGCCTGGCTGATAACCCTGAGGAAGAAGCAGCTGGCCTGATATTATCCTGAGGTTCAGAAGGTGGGGATGTGAAACATAGTTTTCTCGACCAGTATAGTGAGGGGAACAGCCTTATCCATCGGCTCGACCCGCGCACCAAGCTGATTACTACCCTGTTCTTTATCCTGGTGGTGGTGCTAACGCCCGTAAGCCGGTGGCAGGCGTTCGTCCTCTACTTTGCCCTGGTGGCGACCCTGATTATAATATCGCGGGTGCCCGTTCTCTATGTCCTGAGACGCTCGCTGGTAATCATCCCCTTCGTCGTCCTGATTGCCATCTTTATTCCCTTCTTCAAGGAGGGGGAGGTGGCGGGCAGCTACAACATCTGGGTTTGGGAGCTTACGGTCACCCACAGCGGTATTCAGGTATTCTTAAATATCCTGGCTAAAGCCTGGCTGTCCATACTCAGCCTGATTCTGCTCACCGCCACCACCCGCTTCTCCCACCTGCTCAAAGGCATGGAACAGTTGCGCCTGCCCCGCGTCATGGTGATGATTCTGTCCTTTATGTACCGCTATATCTTCGTCCTCGTCGACGAAGTGATGCGCATGAAGCAGGCCAGGGACAGCCGCAACCTCGGTGGCGGGCGCTTAAGGCAAATACGCACCGTGGGCAACATGATAGGCACCCTATTTATCCGCAGCTACGAGCGCGGAGAGAGGGTCTATGCGGCGATGATGGCTCGTGGCTTCGACGGGCAGACCCGCACCCTGGAAAACCCCGCTTTCGGCCAGCGGGACTTTTTGTTTGCCCTGACCCTGGGCTTAGTCCTGGTATCGGCTGTAGTGTTAAACCTGTGGTATCTATAAGGAGAGATGTGACCGAGATTATAAAAGTCGATAACCTTAGCTTCGGCTACCCCGACGGCCAGCCGGCGCTCAGCGGCGTCAGCCTGGCTGTGCATCGGGGGGAAACCATAGCCCTCATCGGGCCCAACGGCGCCGGCAAGTCCACGCTGCTTTTGCACTTCAACGGCATCCTCCACAGCGACGGTGCGGTCAGGGTGCTGGGCAAGGCCATAAACGATAAGAATCTTAAGTGGGTGCGGGGCAAGGTGGGGCTGGTCTTTCAGAACCCCGACGACCAGCTCTTCTCCCCGACTGTCTTCGAAGATGTCGCCTTCGGCCCCCTTAATATGGGCTACGACGAAGCGCAGGTCCGCGAAGTGGTGGCTAAAGCCCTGGAGTGGGTGGGGATGGGGGGCTACGAAAAGCGCTCGCCCCACCACCTCAGCCTCGGCGAAAAGAAACGCATCGCCATAGCCACGGTATTAGCTATGAATCCCGAGGTGCTGGTTATCGACGAGCCTACCAGCAACCTCGACCCCGGCAGTAAGTGGTCGCTCATCGAGCTGCTCAAAGGGCTGGAGATAACCAAGGTCGTCGCCTCTCACGACCTGGAGCTGGTCGAAGCGCTCTGCCCGAGGGCAATCATTCTTGATGGTGGGGAAGTAATCGCCGACGGCGACACCAGCCAAATCCTAGCCGACGAGCGCTTACTGGCCGCTCACGGGCTGGCTCGCCATAGGCCGGTGGGATAAAATCTATTGCTCTCGCTTGAGGGCGACGCTGCTCTTGGCCAGCCTCATCGTCGTTCCCGATTCCACCTTGATGACGATGCTATCCTCGCTGACGCTATCAATCACGCCGTAGATGCCGCCCGCCGTAATCACCTTATCTCCCTTCCTCAACTCCTCCATCATATGCTGGTGCTCTTTCTGTCTCTTGCGCTGGGGACGAATCATGAGGAAGTAGAACATGGCGAAAATCAGCACCAGGAAGACTATCATGTAGATGGTGCTGCTGGAGCCGCCGCCTTCGCCTTCGGCGGGATAACAGCCGCCCAGCAGCGCCATGGTGGCGAGCACGGCGACAATCAGCACTAAGCTCAGTATTTTAGACCGATTCATTTTGCCTCCTAATTATTGTTTAACCTTCAACTATACCCTGGAGAGACCAGGGACTCGTTTTCTCGACCCTTATTTTTATCAGTTTTCCCCGACAGTCACGGCTGTCGTTAAAGAATACCAGTTTATCGCTTCGGGTGCGACCCCACCACCTCCCCCCTTTCTCCCCTTCCACCAGTACCTCAACCACCTTGCCCTTCAGGCGGGCGTTAATGGCGGTGGCGATGTTCTCCTGTAATCGCTCGATGTGCCCAAAGCGCCGCTTCTTTTCGGCGGGGGGAATATCGTCGGCCAGTTTCCTGGCGGCGAAGGTCCCCGGTCGCGGCGAATAAGCGGCTATATGGACTGTATCAAAATTTAGCTCGGATAGCAAGTCGGCCGTCTCCCGGAACTGGGCTTCCGTCTCCGAGGGAAAGCCGAGCAGGACATCGGTGCTCAGGGCTATTTCGGGTATTTGAGCCCTTATCTCGCTAACCAGCTTCCGGTAGTGCTCAACGCCATAGCCCCGCCTCATCGCCTTTAGAATCTCGTTGCTCCCCGACTGGACGGGCAGGGTGAGCTGCTCGCAGACCTTATCCAAAGCCGCCACCGCCTCAATCAACTTCAGGCTCATGTCCTTGGGGTGGTTGGTCAAAAAACGTATTCGTAAAAGCCCATCGATATCATTCAGCTCGTATAGTAAGTCGGCCAGGTCGTGCCCGTATGAGTCCACGTTTTGCCCCAGCAGGGTGACCTCTTTTGCCCCCCGCCCCACCAGCTCCCTCACCTCGTTTGCGATTTCGGCTAGCGGGCGGCTCTTCTCCCGCCCCCGACGGTAGGGGACGATACAATAGCTGCAAAAATTATCGCACCCCTGAATGATGGGGACATAAGCGGCGACATTCGGTTTTTCGGGGAGCATGGGCTTGGGGGGGCTTTCCAGCCACTGGGGGTACTCTCCGGGCTTGAAGAAGTAATCGACGTGGGGAAAGCGCGTTTCGAGCTTACTAGTGTCGGCGTTGACCAGGCAGCCGGTAACGGCCAGCGTCATGTCGGGGCGCGCTCTCTTTAGCGCCTTGAGGTTATCGAGCTTATTGACCACGCGGTCTTCGGCGCTCTGGCGCACCACGCAGCTGTTGAGCAAAACCAGTTCGGCTTCATTAGCGCTGGCACTGGCTTCGTAGCCCAGCCGCTCGAAATAGCTGCCCAGCCGTTCCGATTCGGCCTTGTTCATCTGGCAGCCGATGGTCCAGATATGATATTTAGGCATAGCTCTACTCTATTGGTTCGGGGGATATATCAGTCGTATGACGAGGTTCTTTTCAGCACCTGGCTTTTTTGTCTACCAGTTTTAAGAGCCCGGCTATTCGCCTCTCGTCTATATCGGCCACGTCATAGACTTTAACATGCCTCATCGTTTTCCCGCTGCCCTCGAAAAGGGCTATCTCTTCTTTGGTCAGTCCCTTGATGGAGAACCCCACATTGACGTGGTCTTTGAGGGCGACGATATAAAACTTGCCGTCGGCAAAGACGGGAGCGCCCCACTTCACTTCTTCTTTTGCCCCGGGGAGTGTCTTGAGGATGAGCTCTCTCAGATGCTGGCAGAGTTCTTTTTGCGGGGATTCCTGCTGGTTAATATAGTCGTCGACCTTGTTGCTCATTTTTCATCGGTGGCGGAGGGGGAGGGATTCGAACCCTCGACCCCAGTTTCCCAGGGTAAGCACTTAGCAGGCGCCCGCACTAGACCACTATGCGACCCCTCCGACGCTAAAAAAGCTGACGCTCTTCTACGATTTTACTATATCATACCCCCCCGCTTTGCTCAATTTCCGCTTGATTTCGGGCATAGCCGCCCGGGCGGCTATCTCGCCCTGCCGGATGCACTCCTCGGCGTGGTGGAAGTCGGCGGGGTTGATGTGGGCGGTATCGGGGTTGATGGCGATATCGGCGCCCTCGATGGAGGCTTTGGCGATAATATAGGTGCCGATGTAAAGGGACTGCAGTATAACGTTAAAGATATTGGGCTCCTTCCACTCTTTCGTGCCTGCCTTCTTGAAGTGGCGGACTCTGGTGCCCATATCGGGTATGACGTTGACGGCGATGGTAAAATCAGCGCCCATGTCTTTGAGCACGCTCACCGGCACGGGGTTCACCAAGCCCCCGTCCACCAGGTAGCGGTCACGCCACTTGGCCACGGTGAAAATGCCCGGTATGGAGATGCTGGCTCTTACCCCCTCCAGCACCGAGCCCTCTTTAATCACCACCTCTTCACCGGTGATGATATCGGTAGCCACCAGCGCCAGCGGTATGGGCAATTCGTCGAATTTAATATCGCTGCCCATTGTCTTTTGCAGCAGGTTGATAACCGCCTTGCCCCCGAAAAGCCCCGACTTGGGCAAGGCCAGGTCGGCCAGCGAGAGCATCTTCATCAGGTTTAGCTTCAGGGCCATCTCCTTCATCACGCCGGAGCCCTGTCCCCGGGCGCGGAAGGCGCCCACCATCCCTCCGATGCTGGTGCCGGCAATCATGTCGATGGGAATCCTCTCCCGCTCTAAGACCTCCAGCACCCCGATATGGGCCAGTCCCCGCGCCGCCCCGCCCCCCAGCGCCAGTCCCACCTTTATCTTTTTCATAGAGCTATTCTACCATAAACTCGGGTTATTGAGCCCTTGACCGCGCTGTGCTAATATGGGCTTGAAGGCCGTGGAGATAAACATTCTGGTCGACGAGGGTATAGAGGCGGACCTTGAGCCGGGCTGGCTCGAGGCTATCGCCCGTCGGGTGCTGGCGGCGGAAAATGTCGGCGCCAAGACCGAAGTGGGCCTGGTCATCTCCAGCGGCGAGAGAGTCCGGGAACTCAACCGCGACTACCGGGGCCAGGACGAGCCCACCGATGTCCTCGCCTTCTCCGCTCGCGAAGAAGCCGCCGATTTGCCCCCCTTTATCCCGCCCCCCGACGGCGTTCTCCACCTGGGCGAGGTGATTATATCTTACCCACAGGCGCTAATACAGGCTGAGGAGCGCGGCCATTCTCTGAAGAAGGAGCTTTCAATACTGCTCATTCACGGCCTGCTCCACCTGTTGGGCTACGACCACGAAAAGACCGATGCGGAACGCAAGATGAGAGCCCGGGAAAAAGAACTCCTCGGCCTTATCGAAGGAGGCACCAAATGAGGGTACTGGGTATTACTGGCAGCCCACGCCGCAGCGGCAACACCGACCTCCTGCTGGCTCAAGTTATCAGGGGCGCCGAAAGCCAGGGCGCCGAGACCAAGACCCTGATTCTCAACGACCTCAAGATTACCCCCTGCCAGCACTGCGACGCCTGTTTCGAGGCGGGCGTCTGCAAGGTAAAGGACGATATGCAGATGGTCTATCAAGAGATGGAGAAAGCCGACCGAATCGTGCTGGCTTCCCCGGTGCACTTCCTGGGGCTGACCGCCCAGATGAAGGCCATGATTGACCGCGGCCAGGCGCTCTGGGCGCGGAAATATGTTCTAAAGAAGCCCCCGCTGGGCGACAGGCGGGAAAGAAAGGGCTTATTCATCGCCGTCGGCGGCATGAAGCTGGCTAAGCTCTTCGAGCCCTCGCTGGCGACAATCAAAGCCTTCTTCACGGTCATTGATGTCGAATACGCCGGCGACCTGCTCTTCCCCGGTATCGACGAAAAAGGCGCCATCAAGAAGCACCCCACCGCCCTTAAAGACGCTTTCGCTGCCGGCCAGAAGCTGGTCGAAGCATAGGCCGAACGCCGGGTAATTCGCTGATATACAGCCCTTGCCTTTAGAGCTATAATTACAAGAGGGCTATTAACCATGAACGATTCTCTCAGACTGCGTAGCATAGAATACCTCCTGGGCACATTGTTATCGCTGGTCGTAGCCGATGGGCTCATAAGCCAATTCCTGATAAAAAGCGGAATAGGCCAGGAAGGGAACCCATTCCTGAAGGCTTTAGTGGCTGAGGGCAATTTCCTGATCATCAAAATGTGCGGCGCCGTCATTTGCGTATTAATACTCTGGAACATGGCTAAGAGGGTACCCAGGCTTGTATTCATCGTCAGCGTGAGCCTGGTGGCTGTATATACGGCCATCCTGTTCTGGAATCTAGCCGTGTTCTTTATTTACGGGATTTAGCCAGAGGAGGAAAACTATGGATACTGCTACCGCCGTCAAAAAGAGAAAGAGCACGCGGGCTTTTAAGCCCGACCCCGTGCCCCAATCAATTCTGAAAGAGATAATGGAGCTGGCGCTACGGGCGCCTTCCTGGGCAAACACACAGCCATGGGAGTTCGCCGTAGCCGCTGGAGCTAAGCTCGAAGAAATAAAACAAAGCTTCATCGCCAGGATAGACGGTGAGCCCAGCCTCGATATCGCCCGTCCCCGGGGCTTCCCCGAACCCTATATTAGCCGCACCGGCCGCCTGATGGGCACCGAGCAGAAAATCAAGGGAATAAAGCGGGAAGACCGGGAGGGGAGGGGCTGGTGGCGGCTGCAGGGCTTAAAGAATTACGGCGCTCCCTGCGTCATCTATATCTGCATCGACCGCGCCTTTTACTTTCAGGAAGAAATCAACGCCTGGCTGCTCTTCGATTGCGGGCTGGTCGCCGAGAACATCATGCTCCTGGCTACCGACTACGGGCTGGGCACGGTGGCTCAGGCGCAGGCGGTGCAATATCCCGATGTCTTGCGCAAGGCGCTGGAAGTACCCGACTCCAAGCTCTTCGTTATCGGCATCGCCATCGGCTATCCCGATGAGGCAGACCCCATCAACCATTTCCGCTCGGAGAGGGAATCTTTGGAGAGTATCTCTAAGTGGTACGGCTTCGACTAGACTAAATCCAAATCGTAAATGCGCCAGGTCTTGTAGCGCTTTGCCCCCATGAACTCAGAGGGGCGCAAAATCAGGTGGTTATCCTCCAGGAGCAGGGACGCCTCACATTTAGAGTAGCCCTTCCTGGTGGCGTAGCTCTTAACCTTTTCGTAGAGCAGGGCATCGATACCCAGGTTGCGGAAGCCGGGACGAATGCCGAAGAACATCAGCCGGGTGTGGCGGTCGTTGCGGCTTTTGCGGAGCAGGCGGAAAAGGCGTATCAGGTCGGAATCGCCGTACCAGCGCCAGCGCGGCCGAAAGGCATAGTTAGGATCGGGGAAAGCCCCGAGCACAGCCGCCGGCTCGCCCTTAACGAAGGCAAACTGGACCAGCCCCGGGTCTACTATCAGGCGCAGGGAATCGGCCAGCATCATGGCCTCCTCATCGGTTGTGGGCAGGAATCCCCAGTTTTGCGCCCAGCTATCGTTATAGATTTTTACTATCAGGTGCACCTCATCGCGCAGGTGTTTGAGGATTAGCGGCCGCGTTTCGATGTCCCGGCGCTGTCGCACCTGCTCGGCCAGCCTCGTTAGTCGGGGGGGAGGGGGTGTTTGCACGTCCATTATATAGGCATGATAGTCCTTGGCTTTACCGAAACCGTACTGTTCCAGGAATTCGCCGTAGTAGGGAGGATTGTGGGTTAATTCGACTGTCGGCGGGTGGTCGAATCCATCTATAAGGACACCCTGCCGTTCGTGGGTGGCGTTGGAGTATTCGCCGGGGCCCCGTATAACCTCCATCCCGCGCGCTTTGACCCAATCACAGGCGCTATCCAATAGTGCCTTGGCGACGACATAATCCTCGATGACATCCCAGAAGCCGAAGAAACCGATACGGGTGTCGTGATATTCGTTGAATCGACGGTTGATAGCGGCCGAGACGCGGCCTACCGCCTTGCCGTCACGCCAGGCCAGAAAGTGGGTAACCTCGGCGTGCTTGTGGTAGGGGTGTTTCTTAGTCAGCAGCCCGACCAGCCTGAGCAAGCGGTTGCCGAGAAGGTCGCCTCTGAGGGGTGGGGTCCAGCACGGGTCGCCGCGATGGATACGCCAGGGCAAATCGGCAAAGAGCTTGATTCGGGGCGAACCCAGGGGTATCTCCTCGATCCTCAGTGGGGCGTGGGATTCGGAATTCATTAAGCTACTTCGCCACCACCAGCTTGCCGACGGCTTGCTCCAGCCCCCCCAGCGTTAGCGAGTACATGGGAAAGAGCTTGCCAATCATCTGCACGGTGGGGTGAATCCAGAAGCGCGGGTCGTCGGGGTTGAGCCAGACGCAGTGGCTGAAGTGGTCCCTGATTCTTTTCAGCCAGAGTATGCCCGGTATCTCGTTGCGCTCGTAGTAGTTTATGGCGCCGTAGCGCTCGGTCAGCTCCCAGGGCCCCATTCTGGCGTCGCCCACCACCAGCACCTTATGGTCGGGCTCCAGCGTGTGCAGCAGGTGCAGGGTGCTCACCGCGTCCACCCGCTCGACATCTTTGTAGAGGTAGTCGTAGATACAGTTGTGAAAATAGTAATACTGAAAGTCCCTGAAGTGGGTGCTGGAATGCGCCGCCGAGAAGAGCTGGCTGCAGAGCTTGGCGAATGGCTCCATGGAGCCGCCGACGTCCATCAATAAAAGCAGCTTCACCGTGTTCTTGCGGCTGCGCTGCCAGATAAAATCGAGGTCACCGGCGTTTTTGGCGGTTGCCTTAATCGTCCCTTCAAGGTCCAGCTCGTCCTCAAGGCCGGTGCGGCGCAGCTGCCTCAGCTTTTTGAGCGCCATGCCTATCTGGCGCACGTCCAGCGTCAGGTCGCTGCGGTAGTTCTTGAATCTTCTCTCCCCGGCAATCTGCACGGCGTGCCTGCCCCCCGACTGCCCACCGATTCTAATTCCCGCGGGGTGATAGCCGGAGTGCCCGAAGGGAGAGGTGCCCCCCCGCCCAATCCAGTGGCCGCCGCCGTCGTGCTGCTCGGTCTGCTCTTTGAGCCGCTTCTCCAGCTCTTTAATAAGCTCGTCGAAGTCCATGCTCTCGAACTTGGCCCGCTCCTCCTCGTTCAGGAAAAGGCGGTTCAAGGGGTCTTTGAGCCAGTCCAGCACCTGCTCGGCAATCTCCTCGGGGGCTTCCACCCCCTGGAAATACTGCTGGAAGGCAACGTCGTACTGGTCGTAGTAGGCTTCGCTCTTGACCAGGATAGCTCTAGCCAGGAAGTAGAAATCATCCAGGTCCTTGATGTGCCCCTTGGCCAGCGCCTCCATGAGCGTCATCCACTCCACCAGTGAGACGGGGACCTTGTTTTGCCTGAGGATATAGAAAAAATCGGTAAACATCTAGCGCCGCCGAGTGACGAAGTTGTTGACGAAGTAGTCGTAGTCGCTCTCTTTCTTGAGCAGGGTGCCGATAAAGGGCAGTCGTTTGGAGACATTCTCGTGGGGGATGCCGCCGGCGATAAGTGCCCGAATCCAGTCAATCAGCTCGCTGGTCGAGGGCTTCTTGCGGAAATCGTCGACCTCCCTTAGCTTGTAGAAAGACTTCAGGGCTTCACTGAGCAGGCTGTCCTTGATGTCGGGGAAGTGAACTCTGACGATTTCCTCCATCAATTCCGGCGTGGGGAACTCGATGTAGTGAAAGATACAGCGCCGCAGGAAGGCATCGGGCAGCTCCTTTTCGGCGTTGCTGGTGATGACGGTGATGGGGCGGTGGATGGCGCTTATGGTCTCGTTGGTCTCGGGGATGTAAAAGCTCATCTCGTCCAGCTCGTTGAGCAGGTCGTTGGGGAACTCGATGTCGGCCTTGTCCACCTCGTCAATGAGCAAGACCACCTGCTCCGGGGCAATAAAGGACTGCCCCAGCTTACCCAGCTTGATGTACTGCTTGATGTCGGAGATATCCTTGTCGCCGAAACGGCTGTCGTTGAGCCGCTGCACGGTATCATAAACGTAAAGCCCCTCCTGGGCCTTGGTCGTCGACTTCACGTTCCAGGTGAGTAGCTTCTTGGCCAGCCCCTGGGCGATGCTGTGGGCGAGCAGGGTCTTTCCCGTCCCCGCCTCCCCCCTGATGAGCAACGGCCTTCCCAGGGCGATTGACACGTTGACGGCATTCTCCAGCGGTTCCGAGGTAACGTAGTCCTCCGAGCCGCAGAATTGGGCAAAACTATCCTTTTCCACTACAATTTGCCTCCTGAAAGATTTGCCGCGGACAGATTAATTCTGTCGCAGCTGAACTTGATGCTTTTAGAGGGGTTTAATCACACCCACACTAAATTATACCTGAGAGGGGGAGATATAAGCAAACTTGGGGGTGGGGGTGGTAAAGGGTGAAGGGCTGTCTTGACTTAACAACTATAGCATGCTAGCATCTCGCCATAAGGCAAAGGCATGGCTAAGAAGAATTTCACGGTCGAAGACCTTAAACGCTGGCGGCAAAAAGGGCTTCTATCCGATGACCAGCTAAAAGCTATCCTGGCTGAAGAAGGCCTGGAAGCTGAGCCCGAGGCGAAAGAGAAGAAAGCCGGTCTGAACCTGGTCACCGTGGCCTATTACTTCGGAGGCTTACTGGCTTTCTTCTCCCTTGTCTTCTTCGTGGGCATGAGCTGGGAAGACCTCACCGATTGGTCGCGTATGGGCGTGGCTCTCATAGCCTTGCTCGTGATTGGTGCCCTGGGAGTTTGGCTTCGTTTCCGGCAGGGCTATACCACGGCTGGCGGGCTCCTCCTGTTTGTAGCCACAGCGATAGTGCCCCTCTTCATCTATACGGTAGGGGAACTGCTCGGTTTTGGTTTTGATGAACTATCCGCCCTATTCATGGTCTTGATAAGTCTGGCCGGGGCCCTGGCGGCGCTGATGCTCACCCGATTCTCTCTCATATCCCTGCTTGTAGCCGCCTTAATCCACGCCACCGTTCTGGATATCGCCTGGATAATCGCGGGGGATGGGGATTTTATCGCTGAATCAACCGCCGCCGTTTGTGGAGGGTTTATCCTGCTCGGGATCGCCTTAACGCTTTGGGAAAGAAAGCCCTATGCCTTTTGGTTCAAGCTGTACGGGCTGGTGGGCCTTTACATAGCCTTCACCGCTCTCTTTGTGACGAGTGAGAGCATATTATTTGGGCTTCTGTTCCTCTTGGTGTATCTCATTATGGTAGGTTTTAGCCTGCACTTCCGCGAGGTTATCTATCTGATATTTGGCGCCATCGGGGTTTATACCTATATTATCCGCCTTGTCTTTGACACCTTCGAGGGAACCATATACTTCCCGCTACTGCTTGGGGGCATTGGGATCAGCATTATAGTGCTGGCTGTTCTCTCTCAGCGGTATGGCTCTCGCCTGTTCCGCCGCCGCTCGTAGAGCTTGGGAAGGTCAGGCGCCAATAGCTTTTAGCCCCGCCCCACCCCGATAAGCTCGGCGATATCTTTAACCCCCTCTTTAGCCATAAACGCCTCTATCCCTTCCAGTACTTCGAGAGGGGCTTTGGGGTTGGTGAAGTTGGCCGTGCCCACCTGGACGGCGCTGGCTCCGGCCATAATGAACTCTAGAGCGTCGCTGGCGCTGGCGATACCGCCGATGCCCACCACGGGCACCTTCACGGCGCCGGCCACCTCGTAGACCATGTAGAGGGCGATGGGCTTTATCGCCGGTCCCGATAGACCCCCGCTGACATTGCCCAGCAAAGGTCGGCGTTTGGCTATGTCGATGGCAATGCCCTTAAGGGTGTTGATTAAAGATATGGCGTCGGCGCCGGCTTCAGCCACCGCCACCGCCACCCCCACGATATCGCCCGTGTTGGGGGTCAGCTTGACCATTACCGGCAGGGATGTCGCCGCCCTGACCGCCGCCGTCACTGCGGCGGCTGATTTGGGGTTAGCGCCGAACTCGGCGCCGCCGGCCTTGATGTTGGGGCAGCCGATGTTGACCTCGATGCCCCCGATTCCCGCCACCCCCTCTAGCTTTTTGGCCAGTGTGGCGTACTCCTCGACGGTTTCCCCCACGATATTAACGATGACCGGAACCTGCCACCCTGCCCAGACGGGCGCCTTTTCCTTGATTACAGCTTCGACGCCGATATTCTGCAACCCGATGGCGTTGAGCACGCCGCAGGGCGTCTCCGCTAGCCTGGGCTGGGGGTTGCCTTCCCAGGGCTTGAGGGTAGTCCCCTTGCAAACGATAGCCCCCAGCCTCTGGATATCGAAGAGGTGCTCGTACTCGGTGCCCCAGCCGAAGGTGCCCGAGGCTGTCATCACCGGGTTAGCCAGCAATAAGCCCCTTCCATTCTTGGGCGCCAATTGTACCGAGAGCTTCAAAGACAACTCCTTATCATAAGTCCAGCACGGTGCCCGCGTTATTGAAGAAGAACCTTTCGCCGAACTCCTGAGCCATTATGGCCGACGCCGCCATCCCCGTGCAGTGGCAAGCCCCCAGCCGCTTTACCCCCAGCTCCTTGAGGGCGGCTATCGTTAGCCATATCCGCTCCTCGCTGGCGTCTATCAGGTGGCAGCCGCCGATGACGGTGTCTATTTTTTCCACTCCGCTAATCTTTTGGGCGTGGTAGAGGGTATTGATGATACCGCGGTGCGCGCAGCCCGAGACGACGACCAGCCCGGGTGGGGTCTTTATAATCAACGCCTGGTCGTCCCGAAACTTGTCGGGCTTAAAGCCCCCGCCCTCTTTCACCACCAGCGAGGGCTCAATCTCCTCGTAATCGGTCACCATGGGCACCTCGCCGCTGGTCATTATCGAGTCGCTTATGGCTACCGGTTCCGGGGTCAGCCGAAACTTAGCCCCTAGGCTTTCCAGCTCGCTACGGGAGAAGGGGATGCCGATGTAGCGGGACTCTCCACTCTGGCTGGTGGCGTATTTCGCCTGCCAGATATCGGGGTGGGCGATTACCTCTATCTCCTTGCCCATCTCGCTCAGGACGGAGAGCAGCCCACCGGTGTGGTCGAAGTGGCCGTGGCTTAAGACAATCTTATCGACCTGGCTCAAATCAACGCCCATCAGGTTGGCGTTGTGGACGGTGGAAACGCTCTGCCCTGTATCGAAGAGGACTTTGGCTTCGTCGTTCTCGACCAGTATGCTTAAGCCCCACTCCCCCAGGAAACCATCAATGCCCGCGGTGTTTTCGCTCAAAGTGGCGATGCGCATTCCCATTTTCACCCCTTAATGGTGGTGACTAGTATAGGCCATATCCTGCCCGTCGGCAACCTTCCTGATGAACAAAAGCGGAAAGACGATGTCGCTCAGGCAGCAGGGGAGCCAGACGGCAAGGAAGAGAAAGACGAAAATCAGGGGCAGCAGGGGCACCCAGGAGGCGGTGCCGAAGGCGGTGAAATAGAAAAGCGAGGCCCAGGTGCTCAGCAACACGTGCCCGAAGTGGGGGAATTTGGTGACTTGCTTCCAGTAGCCGATGGCGATGCCGATAGCCGCCGCGGCGTTTATCACTATCCACGTGGGCACACCCAGATAGGGAAAGGCGCTCGTCTCCAGGAAGGGCAGGTGGAAGCCGATGTCGATGCTCAGCGCGCTCCCCTCCACAAAGGGAATCACGGCGTCACTTAAGGTGGCGATGCCCACCGAGCCGAGATAGCCGATTAAAACCGCCGCCCAGAGCCGTCCCTTGCTGTATCTCATGTAAATGGCGGTGGTCACCAGAGCGCTCAGGACGACGTGCAGGGGGTGCAGGGTGTAAAAAATGGACTCGGAAGCGGAGGCGGATAAACCGGTAGCCAGTATTATGGCCATGATGATAATGCCGCTGACCGCCCCGATGGCGGTGAAGGGGGCGTGGGCTTTAAGCTCGCGCAGTATTCGTCTAAGCATTTTGTCGGCAGTTCTGGCAGCGCCCGATGAACTCGAGCAGGTGCCCCTCTATCTCGAAGCCGGTCTCCCGGCAGAGCCTTTCCTCCAGCTCGGTGAGGTGGTAGCCGCTGAAGTCGATAACCTCGCCGCATTCGGCGCAGATAAGGTGGTGGTGGTGCCCCGGGGCGGCGATGGTGTAGCTGTGGCAGCTCCCCCCCGCGTGCAGCTCGCAGATAAGCTCCAGCTTGGTCAGTATCTCCAGGGTGCGGTAGATGGTCACCAGCCCGATGGTAGGGTGGTCCTGCCGCACCTTTTGGTGGAGGGCGGTGGGGGTGAGGTGGTCAGGGCTGGAGGCAATGGCGCTTATAACCGCCCGGCGCTGTGGGGTGAGCTTATAGCCGTGGTGTTTCAGGGAGGCGGTTATCTTCTTTTCGCTAAGTCTCATCTCAGCCTCTAAATGAAAAGGATTATCATTTATATGTATAATTTTATCACGGTTGTCAAGCCCCCAGGTCTTTTTTCCCACACCAACCCGCCCACAAACGTCTTTCAAAAGGGGGCAAAGCCCCCTTTCAAACCCCCAAACCACGAGTAAAGCCCCCTTAATCCCCCTTTACTAAAGGGGGAAATGGTGTGGGGCACAACCTTAAGGAGGATATATAAGGGGTACCACCCTTATAGGGTGGGCTATGGGTGGGTAATGGAAACCTACGCTAACAAGGTGCGGGGAGTTGGGAATAGATAAAATCGGGGTGGGACTTAAAAGTTTCACCTTAAACTATCCTTTGCCCCTACAAAATCCCCAAAATATGTCCGGGGGCATTGACCAAACAAAATAATTGAGATACACTTGAGGTATAGTAGCGCTATGCGCCTATGGCGTTATAGCGCTAGTCCTTCTGCCCAATCTTGCTTTCGCGCAAAATCGTCAACCATAGGCGCTTACCTGCCAGCGTAGGTAAGCAGGGGGAGGGAAAGATGAAGAAGAAGACGCAAGAAACGAATGTAGGCTTCAATCTGCTGCGTGCCCGCCTGGAGAGCGAGCAAAAGCGGCTCAATGAAGAATTAGAACAGCTTAAATCCAGCGTCCGTCCGGCTGACGAACGGCGTGAAGGCAGCCCCTTCGGCAAACGGGAAGAGGAGGCTACCGAGAGCTTTGAACTGGAAAGGCGGCTGACCCTGGAAAAGAGGATTAGAGACCAGCTGGCTGATGTGGAGCATGCCCTGCAGAAGTTCGAAGACGGGAGCTACGGCTTATGCGATAACTGCGGTAAGCCGATAGACCCGGCCCGAATGGAGGCGCTGCCCCACGCCAGCCTGTGCCTGGACTGCAAAGCGCGCCTGGCAAAAGGAGGCGAAAGGTAAGTAATCCCCGGGACAGGCGTTGGCAGCTAAGCTTCTTCCTTATCGCCTTCGGCGTGCTGGTTGCCGACCAGCTCACCAAGCTCTGGATAAGGTCCACCCTGGATATCGGCGAGGTCCTGTGGCAGGCGGGAATCTTTAGCATAGTCCGTGTCAAGAATACCGGTGCCGCCTTCGGCTTATTTCAGGGACAGGCCTTCGTCCTGGCCATACTCGCCGGTGTCGTCATCGCCTTGGTGCTCTTCTATGTCCTCTGGGTTCATCGCCGCTACCCCATTTTCGCTGGCCGCCTGAGCTGGGTGGCGCTGGGCCTGATTCTGGGCGGCATCATCGGCAACCTCATCGAGCGGGTATGCAATCTCATCGACCCCTCGCGCTTCTTAGGGGTTACCGACTTTATCAGCGTCGGCTGGTGGCCCTCCTTCAACATTGCCGATTCGTCGCTGGTGGTGGGTGCCATACTGCTGGCTTGCTCCCTGCTGCTCATGATAATAAGGCCGGATTCATCGGCTTGAGAAGTCATGGACAAGACATATAGCCTTACCGCTGATGAGGGGGACGCCCGTCTCGACAAGTATGTCTGCGCCCGACACTCCGAGCTTTCCCGGACACAGGTGCAGAAGCTCATTGCCGCGGGCAATATCACCGTCAACGGTAAGCCGGCCAAGCCCGGGCTAAGGCTCAATGTCGGCGATAAGATTGAGCTTAATATTCCCCCCACCCCGCCCCAGGAGCTGAAGCCCGAAGCGATTCCCCTTAAAATCATCTACGAAGACGAAGACCTCCTCGCCGTCGATAAGCCGGCCGGGCTGACCGTCCACCCCGCCCCGGGCCACCCCGCCCACACCCTGATCAACG
>Ga0307442_1000234_pt1 | contig 25691 bp, 20 predicted proteins | sample SalMarWE160430MG_FD_202143 | JGI IMG/M metagenome (GOLD analysis project Ga0307442, IMG submission 202143) | Salt marsh sediment microbial communities from the Plum Island Ecosystem LTER, Massachusetts, United States - WE1604-30 | ecosystem: Environmental > Aquatic > Marine > Intertidal zone >...
ATGAAATTCTAAATTGTTATCGTTTATTTCTGGATTTATGATGATGAAGATAATGTGTTACTAGAATTGATTATGAAAATTCAAAGTAAATGTAGTTATTAAAGTTCTTACCGGTACTTACCTATTTTTTGTTAATCCTTTTTATTTTTGGAAAGAACCGACCGGTTTTAGATGCATAATTATCATAAATCTCACCAAATATTTCTCCTAACAACTTTTCTTCCTTTCTAGCTTGATAGGGGAGGGCTAAAAAACCAATCAACCCGAAAAATATAAACCAGATTCCAGTTGCTAGAAAAATGAATATTAGTTCAAATATACCTGCAATATAAGCTGGATGGCGGATATATTTATATGTCCCTCCAGTTGCCAATGCGTATTCTTCTTCTTTCATTTGGTTAAAACAAACAGTATAATTAACATTATAAATAAAGGTTATTGATACCCAAACACCAAGGAGCCACATTCCAATAATACCGATCCAATACACTTCTATTGGAAGCTCAAGAATAAAAAATAAATTATGCTCCCCAAAACCAAATATTAAACGATAAACAAAAGAAAGCAATGCTATATATTGTATCCCTATCCCGAATGAGACAGCTATCTGAGACAATCTGCTTCCGGGTAATTGCTTATGATTGATTGAATCATTTCCAATTACCGTAATAGCTCCTTTAGGTAATTTATTTCCCCTTAATCGTCTAATTATTCGAGGGAGAATGAATTTGAGTGTCTAAATTCCAAAAATTGTGAATAAATAAATGAAGGTATTTAATATAATGATGCCACCTAGATTAAATTAGTGAGTAAAACGAATTTAATTAATTAAACTAATTTTTAAATTTTTCATTTAATTAATAATATCTTATTTTGTAAGACTTTATAAGTATAAATTCAAATAAATAACACATTTCACTTACAATTATGTTCGAAGTCACATTTTGCTTACACTTTTTCTATTTCTAATAAAACATCTTTCTAAGCATTCTCTACCCTAAATTCAAAGTCAGAATATGTCAATCAAAATATGAAGATGTTATTAAAGTAAATAGATTGAAGATATATATCTTCAAATTTTCAATCAAATCTATTTAATCGTAATTCTTTTTTAAGGTCTAGAAAAAAAATGAAAAGTGCCAATAAAAAGTGATTTAAGTACCACTAAAAGGTGACTTTAACATTTTTAATATCTCTAATTTAGATTCTCTTATCATTTCCTCTTTCACTTTATTTTCTGTATTATAATCCTCTTTATAAACAAGTTTTTTTATTCCCGCATTTATGATTAATTTCAAACAGCTCATGCAAGGAAACGTTGTGGAGTATAGAGTAGTCTCTCCGTTGATAGACGTACCATGAATCGCCGCCTGAATGATGCAATTTATTTCGGCATGAATTCCTCTACAGAGTTCTGGTTGATTTCCAGGTTTTAAATTCTTCCGAACACAGGTCTCTGAAGTACAATGATTAAACCCAGTAGGAACTCCGTTATATCCCGTTGATAAGATGTGAGAATCCTTAACTAAGACTGCACCAACTTTTCGCTTGATGCAAGTTGATCGAAGTGAAACTACCTCTGCAATCTTCATAAAATATTGATCTTTTGAAATTCTGGTGTCTTTCAATGCTATATTCTACTCATCGTTTAAATTTAAAAAATACCTATTAAACTTATTAATTATTTCAACTATTAAAAATGTCATTTTAAATTTATTAAGTATAGATAAATAAATGTGGTTTTAATTATGGTGAAAGAATTTCAAATTCCATGGGCTGCTTGGAGAGAGCCCGATTATTTTATTGCAAGGTTTCCCGATACCTGGGATGTATCCATTTGTAGAATGAAGGGTGCCGAATGTCTTGAAATGAGTAGTGATGATATTAAAAAAGCAATATTAAATCCAATCGGGACTCCGAAGCTATCTGAAATAGCGAGAGAAAAGAAATCAGCTATAATAGTAGTGGATGATATGACAAGAACTACCCAAGCTGCTAAGATTTTGCCCCATGTATTCGAAGAGTTAGAAAAAGCAGATATAGAAAAAGATAAAATTAAAATTTTATTAGCAATCGGAGCTCATAGACCAATGAATAAAAGAGACTGTGAATTAAAATTGGGGAAGGAAATTGCTGATAACTATGCTATCGAAAATCATCATCCGTATTTGAATCTGATAAATTTGGGTGAATCGAAAATTGGTACCCCTATAGAAGTAAATAAAACTTATTATGAATCAGAAGTAAAAATTGCTGTAGGTGGAGTCATACCTCATCCTCTCGCAGGATTTGGGGGTGGTGCAAAAATAGTATTACCGGGAGTATGTGGTATTCGAACGCTTGAATCAAATCATTCTGCGGGAATGAGAGGTGTGGGTGCAGGATTAGGAAGATTGACGGAGATAAGGGAAGATATTGAAGATATCGCAGATATAGTTGGTTTAGATTTTTCTATCAATGTTATCATGAATGAAATTGGTGAAAGCATAGATTTATTTGCTGGACATTATCGGAATGCACATAGAAGAACAATGGAAGTTGCTAAAGAGGTTTATAAAACACAGCTTACACAAGATAATCAAATTTGCTTTTTAAATGCATATCCTGAAGATTCAGAATTAAATCAAGCTTTAAAATGTTTAAATCTTTTGATGATAGCCCCTACTGCTTTTTTACAGAGAAAGGGAAGTATTGTATTCATGTCTTCCTCATATGAAGGAAGAGGATATCATAGTCTTATAGCAGAAACAGGAGCAAAACTTTACTCTAATTATGGTGACATGGTAATTTGGAAAGCATTCGTTAAGAAACGCAATGTATTTTATTATTCTCCAAATATCAGTGAATCAGATTTATATCATTTTTTTCCAGAAAACGTCATTCTAATCAAAGAATGGGATAGTTTAATATTAGAACTCGAAAAATTACATGGAACCAACCCAAAAGCCAGTATTGTTCCGACAAGTATCCAATTAACGTAAAAAAAACCACTAAGCTATTAAAAAACGAAAAGATGAGAAAAGTAGAATTATTAGCTCCAGCTAAAAATCTCAAGGCAATTAAAGCAGCATCAAAATACGCAGATTCAGTATATTTTGGGATAGAAAAATTTAACATGAGGATGCGATCTGAAAATATTGCTTTAGAGAATTTGGCTAACATAGTTACTTTTTGTCATGATAGTAAATTGAAAGCTTATTTAGCTACGAACATCTTAATTTATGACAATGAACTTGCATATTTACGCACTATTTTAGAGAAAGCAAAAGAAGCAGATATCGATGCTGTTATAATTCATGATTTAGCAGCACTAGAAATTGCTAAACAAATTGGTTTATCCTTTCATATTTCAACTCAGTGTAATGTTTCAAATTCTCTTTCTGCCAAATTTTACGAAGCACTAGGAGCTGAAAGAATTATATTGGCAAGAGAGTTATCTTTAGAAAAAATTAAAGAAATAAAGAGGAATTTATCTAAAGCTGAAATCGAAGTATTTATCCATGGAGCGATGTGTACTTCTGTAAGCGGACGTTGTTATTTCTCGCAAGATATCTGTGGATCTGAAGAAAAATCCGCAAATAGAGGTAATTGTGTTCAACCCTGTAGGAGACGATGGTGGGTTCGTGAAGAGTCGGGAACCGAGTATCTTTATGATGGGACGCGATTCATGAATTCAAGAGATTTGTGCACCATAGCATACATCCCAGAATTAATTGAAGCAAACGTGGATGCTTTTAAAATAGAAGGGAGGATGAGACACCCCCATTATGTCGAAACTGTATCAAGAATATATCGAGAAGCAATTGAAGCATATTATAACGGTACATTTTCTCAAAAAAAGGCTGGTAGTTGGGTAACTGAATTAAAAAAAGTCTATAACCGTGGATTTACCCCGGGATTTTATTTCAAGAGGATGACTGAAGAAGATCATCAACAAAAATCACCATCAAATTTATCTCATTATAGATATATTAAAATTGGGAAAGTTAAATCTTACATGCCTAATAAAAAAATCGCCCGAATATCTATAGATAATGGTTACCTTACTAAAAATGATGATATTATTATAATGAGCAAAAAATCTGACACTTATTTTCACCAGCATGCAACAGAAATAATTTTTGAAGGAAAGAAAATTAATAAAACACCCCGGGGGACGAAAGAAGAGAAAATTTTAATTGATTTGATAGTTAATGAACCAGTAATAGAAAATATAGACAATATATATTTATTTACCGATAAAACATATAAGACAAGATCTTATTCCTTCTGAATGAGATTTATTATTCTCTTAATATCAAATAATATCTTGACGGTTTAATATTAATTCAAGCATAACTTTTTATTAAGTATATAAATATATAAGAGAGATCTTGAATGGAATTAAAAAACAAAAAGATTGTAGAATCAGTTCCAAATTATAGTGAAGGAATAGACAGAGATAAAGTAGAAAAAGTTGTAAATGAAATAAAAAATACGCCTGAAACAAGGATAGTAGACGTTCAGAATGATTCAGATTATAATCGTGCAGTTATAACTTTTGTAGGTACTCCAGAAGCTGTATTAAAAGCTAACATCGCTGCTGCTAAAAAAGCAGTAGAATTAATAGATATGAATAAACATAAAGGTCAACATCCTCGAATTGGCGCTGTTGATGTCGTTCCATTTGTACCTGCTCAAAATATATCATTAGAAGAGTGTGTAGAATTATCAATTAAGTTTGCAGAAGCAATGGCTCAAGAAAAAATACCGGTTTATCTATATGAAGCATCTGCTCGCAAAATTGAATGGATTAATATAGATAATATCCGTAAAGGAGAGTATGAGGGCTTAAAAGAAGCAATTAAATCCGATCCAGATCGTAAACCCGATTTTGGTCCATCAGAATTTCACCCAACCGCTGGTGCTACTATTACAGGAGCACGATACCCATTAATAAGCTTTAATATAAATTTGGGAACAAAAGAAGTCAAAATTGCTAAAAAAGTTGCGAAAGCAATCCACCTCCGTTCAGGAGGTTTAATTAATGTAAAAGCAATGGGAACAACATTAGAAGGTCGAGATTGCGTCCAAGTAGGGATTAGTAATGTAAACTTTAAAAAAACTCCATTGTACAGACAAATGGAAATGGTAAGATTTGAAGCTGCTCGGTATGGAGTACAGATTGTTGGCACTGAATTAATCGGAGTGTTACCATTAGATGCCGTGTTGAATTCATTGGATTATTATTTACAGATTGAAAAACCCGAAAAGCTTGAGAGAAAACATCTATTAGAAGATTACTTCGATTTTTAACTAAATTCTAATCTGTGTATCAACAACAACTTTTCCATTTTTTATTACTTTAGATATTAAATTTCCTCCAAATTGATATGCTAAAAACTGGTGGTTAGGAACATTAAATATGTTAATGTCCGCTTTTTTACCAATTTCTAAGCTTCCTATTTTATCTTGTCTTTGGATAGCACATGCCGCATTAATAGTAGAAGCAGTCAATGCTTCTGAAGGTTTTAATTTCATGTTATAACTTGCTAACGCAATTATCATCTGCATCGATTCAGTCCAGCAATTCGGGTTAAGATCTGTTGCTAGAGCTATTGGAATCCCAAATTTTATCATTTTTCTTGCGGGAGCATAATCTTTTAACATGAGGCAAAATGGAGTACCGGGCAAAAGAGTTGCAATTATTTTTTTTTTTGCCATTTCTTTTAACCCTTTCTCGTTTGATTTTAACAAATGACCGGTTTGGATTGCATTAATTTCAGCGGCTAAGGCAGCACCATTCGTATCCACTATCTCATCTATATGTATTTGAGGTTTTAAACCATATTTTATAGCAGAATTTAAGATTTTTCTAGTTTGTTGGATTGAAAATATCCCTTGTTCACAAAATACATCGCAAAATTCTGCCAATTTCTTTTCAGCAATTTGAGGTATCATCTTAGAAATAATAAGATCTACATAACCATCTGAATTTCCCGTATATTCGGGCGGAATCGCATGAGCGCCTAAGAATGTAGAGATTATATCGATAGAGTGTTTTAAATTTAATAATTTTGCTGTTTCCAAAGACTTTATTTCACTTTCAAGTGTAAGTCCATATCCAGATTTGGTTTCAATTGTAGTGGTTCCATAACTCATCATTTTATTTAAAATCTTCATTCCATTATTAAACAACTTTTCTTTAGAAGCTTTACGAGTTTCACTGACTGTTTTTAAAATGCCCCCACCAGCTGCCAAAATTTCTAAATATGTTTTTCCCTCGAGTTTCATTTCAAGCTCATTTTCTCGCGAACCGTCAAAAATGATATGAGTGTGAGGGTCAACAAATCCAGGAGTTATTAATTGGTTTGTTGCATCTATTACGGTTTTGATTCTGTTAAATTCAAATATTTGTTTTAGTTTGTTAGTAGTGCCAACAAATATAATTTGTTTATCTTTCACCGCAATTGCTCCGTCAGTAATTATTCCTAATTCTGTCATTGCATCTCCAATTCGGGGACAGCCCAATCTTGTATCCATTGTAACTAATTCATTAGCATGAATTATGGCTAAATCAGGAATAGTATTTTTATTCATTTTGATCATTTTTTTTGATTAATTCAAGTATTGTTTTTGACTGAATGATATTTTTACATGTTTTAATCAAATCAGATAAGATTGTATCATTAGAAATGTGTGGAACTCGTTCTCTTATAAATTTATGAACTGTTTCAATAACTACACTAGATTTTAACGGACGTCTAAAATCAATTGCTTGAGCAGCACATAACATTTCAATAGCCAAGATATTTTCAAGATTTTTAATAATATTTAGTGCCTTTCGTGAACTTATTGAACCCATACTTACATGATCTTCTTGACCCATCGATGTTGGGATACTATCCGCACTCGCAGGAAAACAACTGGTTTTATTTTCACTTACAAGGGCTGCAGAACAGTACTGAGCAATCATAAATCCTGAATTGATACCAGATTCTTTAATTAAATATGCCGGTAAACCCCATTTTCCTTCTAATAGGAGATATGTGCGACGATCTGATATATTTCCTAATTCTGAGGCCGCAAGACTCACATAATCTAGAGGTAATGCTAAAGGTTGACCGTGGAAATTTCCTCCACTTAAAGCTGTCTTTTCATCAAAAATGATGGGATTATCAGTAACTGAATTCAATTCACATTCCAATTTTTCATTTAAATGAGATAAAGCATCCCGAGATGCTCCATGCACTTGTGGAATGCATCTTATTGAATACGGATCTTGAACACGACCACAATCTGCATGAGATTCTACGAATCCAGAATCTTTTAAATAATATCTGAAATTATGAGCAACTTGTATCGCTCCAGTGTGAGGTCTCAGATTAATTAGATTTTCTTTAAATGGTTGTATTGAAGCAAGATAACCTTCTAAACTCAATGCACCTATTATATCAGCATGCTCAAGACAATTAAAAAATTTATCTACAACCATTATAGAATGAGCCGCTATGAATTGAGTTCCATTGATTAATGCTAACCCTTCCTTAGCATGTAATTTTATTGGTTTTAAGTTATATTGATCTAATATTTCTTTGGAAGCATGATAAGATTTTCCGTCATTAGATAGATAACCTAAACCGATTAATGGTAAAAATAGATGTGATAATGGAGCTAGATCTCCTGAAGCCCCTACTGAACCTTGTGAATATACCATTGGTATCCAATCATTTTTAATATGCCAAAATATTCTCTCTATTACTTGTTCTGAAATTCCAGAATATCCCTTGCTCAGAACATGTAGTTTTAAGATTAGCATCAGTTTTGCTATAGCTTGTTCAATTATTGATCCCACCCCAACAGAATGGCTCTTAAGTAAATTTTCTTGCAACTTTCCAGTCGCCTCTTTAGAGATCTTTGTGGTAGCTAAGGAACCAAAGCCAGTATTAATACCATATATCAATTTTTCGCCTTGAGTCATAGTTTGAACATTATCAAAGCTCTTTCTAATAGTCGATTTTACTTCTTCTATCAATACACCTTCTACTTCACCATTGAGCAATTTTAATGCAATTGGAACTGTTAAATGATCTAAACCATATTTAAAAATTTCTTTCATAACCTTTCACTTTAAATTATTCAGTAGATTTCTAGCTATTTTTAATTTTAGAATCTATTAATTTCTTTAATAAATTATCATCTGCTAAAAATGGTAGGGTCACTTGTCCCCGATCGATATTTTCCATGTTCCATTTATAGATTGTTTGAAGTGCATTTTCATTCGTTGCCCACGCTCTTCTAGAAACCCCACAATTCACATCCCATTCAAGCATGCTTTTAATTATTTGTTTTACACGTTCCGATCCATCTAGAACCAACCCGAAACCTCCATTAATGGCTTTACTTGTACCTACACCTCCTCCGTTAGATAAAACGCACATAGTGGCTCCTCGAGCTATGTTTCCTGCCCAACAGTGATGTGCCATATCAGACATTATGTTACTCCCATCTTTAATATTAGATGTTTCTCTAAATGGTGAATCGGTACCTCCAGTATCATGATGATCTCTTCCTAACATAATTGGGCCAATAACTCCATTCTGAACCATTTCATTAAATTTTAATGCAATCTTCACGCGAGTTTCCATATCAGCATATAAAATACGTGCTTCAGAACCTACAATTAAATTATTTTGTTCTGCGGTCTTAATCCAATACCAATTATCCCTATCTTGAGCTCTACGGTTAGGATCAATAGCCTTTAATGCCGCTAGATCAGTTTTAACTAAATCATCATGATTTAAACTCAAACATACCCATCTAAATGGGCCGTAACCATAATCAAAACAGATTGGCCCCATGATATCTTCCACATAACTAGGAAATATAAAACCATTTTTTGGATCTCCATTTATGGCAACATCCTCAGCTCCCGCATCAAAAACCGCTTTAAGAAATGAATTACCGTAATCCCAAAATTTCGTTCCTCTCTCACTCATAACTTTGATCAGTTCATAATGTTTGAGAAGGGATGAATTTACTAGTTCTTTAAATTTTTTCCTATCTTCTCTCAATAAATCTCGTCCCTCTTCAAAAGTAATGCCTGCTGGGGTGTATCCTCCTTCATATACCGCATGGCAAGAAGTTTGATCTGAAGCTAATTCAACTGGAATCCTATTGTCTACAACGTATTGCCAAAGATCAATAATATTTCCGTGATAGGCAATGGATATAGGTTCTTCAGTTTTCCTATACTCGTTTACGATATTAAAAACTTCTTCCAAATTATCAGACATTTTACTGACCCAACCTTGGTCATAACGTGTTTTAATGCGGGAATAATCAACCTCTGCAATGATTCCTATCCCACCCGCCATCTCTATAGCTTTTGCTTGTGCACCGCTCATTCCTCCCAATCCAGAACTAAGATATAATTTTCCTTTCAATCCTTCAACAGCAGGAATTTTTAGATACAATCGTCCCGCATTTAATAATGTTATATATGTCCCGTGAACAATACCTTGTGGTCCAATATACATCCAGCCACCTGCTGTCATTTGGCCGTAATTCGCAACTCCTAATGCTGTTGCTCTTTGAAAATCATTTAGAGTATCGTACATCCCAATCATTAAACCATTACTAACAATTGCACGAGGTGCATTCCTTCTACTTGGAAAAATTCCTAATGGATGACCTGACATCACCACAAGTGTTTGATCTTCCTTTATTGTTTCCAAATATCTCTTTATTAACCTATATTGCATCCAATTTTGACAAACTTGCCCACTTTCACCATAAGTTACCAACTCATAAGGGTAAAGTGCAACATCAAAATCTAAATTATTATCAATCATTAATTGAATAGCTCTTGCTTCAAGTATTCCCTTATATTCTTGAATTGGTTTCGCTTTAATTTCACCGTCGGGACGATAACGATAACCATATATCCTTCCCTTGGTTAATAATTCTTCCAAAAATTCAGGAGCCAATGTTTCATGCAAATTTTTAGGGATATATCTAAGGGCATTTTTCAATGCTAAAATGATTTCTTCACGAGTTAAAGTTAATCCTCGATTAGGAGCTCTTCGGATCTTATCTTTAAATTTAGGATATGTCGGTAGTTCTTCAGATAATTTAATTTTCATGGCTTTTGAAATGTCCATACTTTAACCTAACATCAACAAATATATAAAGAATTTGAAAAATTAAAAAAGACCAAAGAGAATATTATTTATGAGGAGATTAAAGTAAAAGATATAATGAAGGGACTCATATTTGTATTAAAAAAGATCTACAAATAATTTGAGCAAAAAAGTTGAATGGAACAAAGCGAGTAGACATCAAATCAGGTATGCGAGTTTTAATCGAATTAAAGAAAGACCAACGATCTGGTAAATTAACCGAGGGTATAGTAAAAGATGTGCTAACAAATTCTCCTAATCACCACCAGGGAATTAAAGTTAGATTGAGGAGCGGTGAAATTGGGCGAGTAAAAAAAATAGTCAATGCTAAACAATAGGAATAATACTAAATTATAGAGAAAAAAAAAATGAAAAAAATTTTTGAATTACAACTTATCTAATCCCAATTTGGAAAGTTTTTCAGCATTAGGATATCCTGAATCAAGATCAAAGGTACGATAGTCATAATAACCTTGTTTAAGTTGTTTAAAATTAGGGGTCTGACCCGCGGAACCACCCTCCTTGAGAGGATTTAGTACTATTTTTGGTAATCTGTCATCATGTGCTGTTAAGCCCATTTTTAAATTGAACAATCGTTTCATCATGTAAATCCTTTCTCCCAAAATCTTAAACTCATCAATATCAAATGATTGCCCAGTAGCAGCATTTAACATGGATATAACCATAGATGGGGGAGCATTAGCAAATATGCACATAATTAAGGAACTTGTAATAGCTCGATAATCTTGGATACGCGCACAATACTCTGCCATAACAGCATCATCTTGATACCAATCTACATTTGCTTTTATGCCGAATTCATCGTATGGAACGCCTAATAAGAGAAAATATGCATCGCATGAAGTGTGGCAAGGTCCTCTTGGAGTCCCGAGAGCATAGCCAGCAGCCATTCCAAACATCCTTCTTAAGTCATGATAAGGTATTTCCATTCCATATACTGTAGCGATTTCATCTTGTGATATATTAAAATGTTTCCCTACGGCATCAGAACCGTTCGCTAAGACATCCCCTATACCATCTCTCAAAGCTATCTTCTTAATCATATCTAATAGGGGTTGAATACTCCCCCATTCTGGTTCTAAACTATCAATATCTTCCTTTTTAATTTTACCAGTGTTATAAAGATAATAGATGAAAGCGATTGTGCTACTCCCACTTATGGTGTCAATACCATAATCATTACATAAATAGTTAGCAACTTGGATCGATTCCAAATTATCATTTAATATCATGGAACCAAATCCGGCGACAGTTTCATATTCAGCAGCTTCGATCTCTCCAGCTGTTTTATATTTTCCCTCTTTGATTTCGGTTTTCTTTGCACAACCTATAGGACAAGCAAAACAAGGATAACTCCCAGTAAAAATTTTTTCTGAAGCTGTCGATCCTGACAAATTGAATGCCCCTTCCCAAGTACCGAGTGTCCAATATTTAATTGGAAGTTCTCCAGTTGAATTATACATGTCAACACCACCACTGGTACCGAGTATACCAAACATTTGAGTCGCAAATGATGAGTTTATATTTTCAATTGAAGATTTCACACATTCTTTGAATTCTTCGGGATTAGCAGGTTCATATGATCTCTTTTTAGCTTTAATTACGATTGCTTTCAGCTTTTTAGAGCCCATAACGGCTCCCATTCCTGTTCTCCCCGCAGCTTTGTCTTCAGAGCCAATTATGGCATAACGAACCAAATTTTCTCCCGCTGGTCCTATACAAGCTACTCTCACTAGTTCAGATCCTAATCCATCTTTTAATGATCTTGCTGTATCTATAATACCTTTACCCCATATTGGTGTTGCATCCTTGATTTTTTTGCCATCTTCAGTTATTTCTAAGTATACGGGGGTTTGGGATGCTCCTTTAATAATCATCCCGTCATAACCCGCTTTTTTCAATTCTGGTCCAAAAAACCCCCCACAGTTTGATTCGCCCCAAATCCCGGTGAGAGGAGATTTAGCACATACTACAAATCTACCACTCGTAGGAGCATTAGAACCACAAAACGGTCCAGTCATGAACATTAAAATATTCTCAGACGATAAGGGATCGGTATCTTTATTTATGTGGTCATATAAATATCTAACACAATAACCTGCACCACCAAGAAAATTGTTAACGATTTCAGTATCTAATGGTTCCTCTTCAATTAACTTGGTAGTTAAATTAACAACTAATAAATTTCCAGTAAAACCTTTCATTATTCTTTCTAACGCCTCAAAAATCTAATTATGTAATTATAGGAATCAGTTCCTTTTTAACATTTTATTAATTACAAAGAGATTAATAATAAAAAGCTATCTTGTTCTATATAAATAATTTCACGTTTCTTTCTGCTAATTTCTTTAAAAATTCGGGTATTTCATCAAATTCGTTACGTTCTATATTTAAATATTTTAAGGCGGGTAAATTTCCAATAGATTCTGGTAAGGTCCTTAGGAGATTAGTTCTTAAAAATAGATATTCTAAATACTTTAAACTACCCATTGATTCAGGAAGATTCTTGAGTTTATTATTTCCTAAATATAAATAATTTAACGAATTCAGTTTTCCAATTTCTTCAGGGATTTCAGTTAATTCATTGTAATATAAATATAGATACAGGAGTGATTCTAATGAGCCAATTGAACGGGGTATTTCTATTAAACAATTTTTCCCTAAATCTAGTGTTTCTAGATTTTTAAGAGCTCCAATTGTTTCGGGTATAGCTTTTAGTTTATTGAAACCAATAATCAGATTTTTCAACAAATATAGTGAACCAATCTCTGGAGTTAGTTCATTTAATTTATTTGATGAAATATCTAATTCCGTTAAAGATTTCAAAAAACCTATTTGATTTGGTAATTCCTTTATCTGATTTTTACTCAAATCTAAAACTTCAAGAGAAGTTAATCCACCAGTAGAAGAAGGTAGGGTGGTTAGCTTATTATCATACAAATCCAATTCTTTTAACAATGAGAGATTTCCTATTGATTCGGGGAGATTTTCAATTTCATTTCTGTCAGCTTTTAAAACTTCAAGGCGGGATAATGATCCAACTGACTCGTGTAAACTGTCTAAATTATTTAATTCTAATTTTAGGATTCTTAAACAATTTAAATTGCTGATATCTGGAATTTTTTTGATTTTATTACTAGATAATTCTAATCGTATTAATGATGTAAGTAAATTAATACTATCAGGGAGATTTGTTAGGTGATTTGATGAAACACTGAGATTCTCTAATTTTTTTAGATTACCAATTGATTCAGGTAGTTCTACTAATGAATTAGAAGATAATCCCAAATAGTTTAAATTCACTAATTCTCCTATAGAGGTTGGAAGAGAGGTGATTTTATTGTTTTTTAAAAAAAGAGAAGTTAGAGATGATAAATTACCGATGGAACTTGGAAGATCAATAAGCTGATTATTTCGTAAATTTATACGTTTCAGAGATTTTAATTGACCAATCGTTTTAGGGATTTTGATTAATTTATTATTGATTATATATAATAATTCTAAAGATGATAAAGATCCAATAGAATCGGGAAGTGATTCGATAAGATTTTCATTTAAATCTAATGATTTTAAATTTTTGAGATTCCCAATAGCACTAGGTAAAGTAGTAAGTTTGTTTTGGCTTAAATTTAATATTTCTAAAGACCGTAAAATTTCAATTTCTTCAGGTATTTCGGAAATTTGATTTGATCCTAGATTTAATTCTAATAATGAAGTACATGAAAGAATTGTTTTTGGTATTTTCATTAAACTATTTTCACTTAAATCAAGCACTTTCAAAGTCATTATGAAGCATGCATTTTCTGGAAATAGTTTTATTTTATTACCTCTTAATAGTAATTTTTCTAAAAATGTAAATACATTAACCTTTTCTGGAATTGAGGTTAAATGGCAAGAAAACAAAGAAATTCCATTGATTCTATCATTTTTTACGGTATAACCAAATGTGTGACTATTAATTACTGGAACTTCTGGTATGGGTTCCCCTATCAAATTTTCAAGATCTTGTAAAAATCTCCGTTCATCTTGAGGAATCGACATGATTTTGGGTAATTTTTTTTTTTTTTTAAAAAAATTGTGTGTAAAATATATTTTTAGTGCTCAAAAAGATAATCAAAATAGACCTATTTATGTTTTACATTTTAACAAATTATTTCTCAAAAAAAATAAAACAAATTAAAAAAATAGAAAATGCTGTGAATTTAGAAATCTATATCTCTTCCTTCATAAGCATAAAGAAATATTTTCTTGAATTCATCTGGACTAGGTCCTCTAGGTGTAAGTACTGAGCTGGCGTCTTGATAACACAAATCTAATAAGGTATCTAAATCTTTTTCAAATATTTCCTTGGTTATACTGGTTCCTTTTAAAGTATCTTTTAGATTCAAAGTAAAATCAACTTGTTTAGCTAATTCTTCGATTTTTTCAATAACTTTCTTAGCAGCAGCGTTATCATCTTCATTCCAATCAACCCAACCCAATTGTTTTGCTAATTTTGCATAAATCTTGATAACTTCACCAGATTCAGGACCATTAAGAATGAATTGAGTTACATATTTCAAGACAATTCCTACAGAACGCCCGTGGGGAGTATGATAAAGTGCACCCCACGAATGACCAAGGGTATGCCCAATGTGCACATTTCCATTGCCAAAAGCTAAACCTGCCATAGTAGCAGCTTGATGCATTTGATCTCTAGCTTCTTTATTCTGCCCATCTTTATATGCAATGGGTAGATATTTAAATATTAATTCTATAGCTTTTAATGCCAGCGCATTACTCCATTCATTTCGCCATAATGTGCCCAATCCTTCAATTGAATGAGCTAATGCATCAAAACCAGTATCTGCAGTTAATCTTGGAGGCATACCTTGTGGAAAGATAGGATCAATAATTGCAAAAGTTGGAATGAGTCCCCTATGTAAATAGAGAAATTTTTTCCAGATCTCTTGTTCATATCTCGATATCACAGTAACATAGGTAGTTTCCGCACCAGTCCCAGATGTTGTAGGAATGGCTACTAATTTTGCTTTCTTTCCCATTTCGTAAAGATCTGACCGAAATGCGTGTATATCATCGAGATTTAGTTCTGGAAATTCATAGAGCGCCCAAGTAGTTTTCGCTGTATCCATCACTGAACCTCCACCTAAAGCAATGATGATTTCCGGTTCAAACTTTAAACATTCCTCTCTTGCTTTAGTAACTCCCTCTTCTCTAGGATCTGGTAGTACATCATCAAAGATTACGTATTTTTTTCCAAGAGAATCTAATTTATCAGTTAATATTTTCACATATCCCAATTTAACTAGATTTTTATCAGTTATAATAAAACATTTTTCTCCAGAGATATTTTCAAAAAAGTCTAAAGCATCTGGACCGTGAATAATGTTAGGAGAGAAAAAAAACCACATCTTTTTATATCACCTTTTAATTTTTTTAAAGTTAAGAATTTCAAAATACTTATATTTTTATTAAATTAAACTAATTATTAAAGCTCGCTTTAATTTTTTCTAAAATTTTAAAAATTGATGAATCCGATTAATTTAATACCTTTACTTCGACATTTTTAGCCTTAATAGCATCAATAATGCTTTTAGATGCATGGATATCTGTAATTAAGTAATTTATTTCTTCGATTTTAATACAAGTTGTAAGAGATCGTTTTTCAAACTTACTCGAATCGATTAGAGCTACGATATTTTTTGCATTTTTACACATGATCTTTTTTACTTCCATTTCTAAGGGATGAGGATCCATTATACCATCCTCGATAGTAACTCCAGTTCCACTGATAAACGCCGTATCAACTTTATAACGAGCAAAGAATACTTCTGCTTCATGTCCCACAAATGTAAAGGAGGGTTTTCGGAGAATTCCACCACATCCAATAACATTAAGATGTGGTAAGAATTTTGAAGCATATACTAATGTATTCAAACCATTAGATAATATGGTTAAATTAGATTGCTTTAGATGAGGAATGATTTCTAATACTGTCGAACCTCCGTCTAAAAAAATAATATCAGAATCCTTAACATAGTTTTTAGCGGCAAAACGAGCTATTTTTCGTTTTTCATTCAGATGGTCTTTTCTACGTAGGCTGAATTCTTCTTCTTGTTCATCAAGTTCGTCAATCTTTAATGCTCCTCCGTGAGCTCTTATTATAGCTCCCTTAATCTCAAGTTCTTTCAAATCTCTCCAAAGAGTCATCCTAGAAACATCAAATATATTGAGTAATTCATCAATTGAAACGGATCCTTGCTTATTGACAAGATCAACTATCTGAGCTCTTCTCTTTTCAGCTATCATGTTTTATTAATGATACATTTTTTATGGTTATATAAAGAAATATAACAAATTGAATAAAATTTTATTGATAATTCATTGAATTAAAAAAGCTGAAAAATTAAGGTCTGTTAATACAATAGATTAATTTAAGAATTGATATTATACTCTTATAACAATATATATCGATTTTTAACAATATATATAATATGAGAAATTAAATTTATGAATCAAACCATAAATCCGGACAAAATTATTGAGACTTATGAACTTGCAAAAGAAAGATATTCAGAGCTTGGTGTAGATACTGATCGAGTGCTGAAGGGCTTAGAGAAGATCTCACTTTCAATTCACTGTTGGCAAGGAGATGATGTAGGAGGTTTTGAAAACTCAAATTCTAAATTAAGTGCAGGTGGAATCATGGCAACGGGCAATTATCTTGGAAAAGCTAATTCAATCTCTGAACTTCAATTAGATCTCACTAAAGTTATGTCCTTAATTCCAGGAAGTCATAGAGTTAATTTACATGCAATGTATGGAGATTTTGGAGATAAATACGTCGAACGAAACAAAATTGAAGTAAGTCACTTCCAAACTTGGATAGATTGGGCCAAAAGAGAGCGCGTCGGATTAGATTTCAATTCAACATTGTTTTCTCATCCTAAGGCAGATTCTGGATTCACGCTGAGTAGTAAATCTCGAGAAATTCGGAATTTCTGGATTGAGCATGTTTGGAAATCCCGTGAAATTTCCGTGGAAATTGGTAAGCAGCTCAATGATACTGTAATTCATAACATCTGGATTCCCGATGGTATGAAAGATATTCCCGTTGACAGATTGGGTCATAGAATGTTGTTAAAGGATTCTTTGGATAAAATCTTTGAACAGAAGTTGGACAAAACCTATATAGAAGATGCCCTCGAAGGAAAATTATTTGGATTAGGAAGTGAAGCCTATGTTGTGGGAAGTTATGATTTTTACTTAAGTTATGCGGTGAAAAACAACCTCTATATGAACTTAGATACAGGACATTTCCATCCAACAGAATCCGTCGCAGATAAGATATCATCAATTCTTCCATTTGTAAAGGGAATCTTACTCCACATTAGTCGCGGATTAAGATGGGATAGCGATCATATTGTAATTCTCAATGATGATGTTGTCCAAATTGCTGAAGAGATCATAAGATCCAAAAATTTGGATAAAATCAAAATTGCTCTGGATTTTTTTGATGCATCAATCAATCGACTTGGCGCCTGGATAATTGGAGCAAGGTCAACATTAAAAAGTATTTTATATGCTCTATTAGAACCACGGGATTTATTAAAAGAATATGAGGAGAATGGTCAATATTTTCAAAGATTAGCTATTCTTGAAGAATTGAAATCATTTCCATTCGGTGCAGTATGGGATTATTATTGTTACGATAAAAAAGTCGGAATCGGAAAAGAGTGGATTCGAGAAATCGAGTCATATGAAGATAAAGTCTTAAAAAAACGATAAACTTTTACTCCAAATCATGAAGGGAATGAATAACCAAATTTTAAGAGTGGAATTAGATAAAGAAAAAACAAGCATCGTTAAAATTCCGGATTCAATTCTGGAGAAATATTTAGGGGGTAGAGGATTAGGCATTAAATTACTCATGGATTACTTGCCACCTAAAATTGATCCTTTAAGTCCAAAGAATATCATGATATTTGCCACTGGTCCTTTTGGGGGGACTAGCGTTCCTACTAATGGAAGATTCTCTCTGGTAACGAAATCACCTTTAACAAATGGTATCTTTTACTCCAATTCCGGAGGGAGTTTTGCGATTTCCATGAAAAAATGTGGATTCGATGGCATAATGATCGAGGGAACCTTATCAAATCCGGGATATGTATTGATTGATGATAAAGAAACTGTCTCTATCAAGGATGCTAAAACATTATGGGGCTTAGATACTGAAAATTCATTGAAAAAGTTAAAAGAATTGGAAGGAGAAAGAATCCATTGCCTTATGATTGGTCCTGCTGGTGAAAATCAAGTTAAAATCGCAGCCATCATGAACGATGCATCGAGAGCATTCGGTCGTGGCGGAGTGGGAGCAGTCATGGGATCGAAGAATTTAAAGGCAATTGTCGTTAACAACGGTACAAAAAAAGTTGAAGTGGACAATAAGGAATTATTACAAAAATATGTTCACATGGCTTTAGATAAATTTAAAGTTGTACCGATCACGCGATCTTCTCTTCCAAAATTTGGAACTTCGGCATTAGTAAATGTAATAAACGTTTTAGGCATGTTTCCTATAAATAATTTTCAGAGGGGTTATGACGAAAAAGCAGCATTAGTTAGCGGAGAGGAAATTAATAGAAAATTATTTCAAGGCGATGAAGGATGTTTTGCTTGTCCAATTCGTTGCGGAAGATTGACAAAAGCAGGAGAAATGACAGGTAAAGGTCCTGAATATGAATCTGTATGGGCTCTTGGACCAAATCTTGGAATCTATGACTTAATTACAGTAGCGCAGGCAAATTATATGTGTAACCAGTTAGGAGTAGATACAATTTCTTGTGGAGGAAGCATTGCGTGTGCCATGGAATTGCAGCAAAATGGAATGCTTGATAAAAAAGAACTCACATTTGGAAATGAATCCGTTCTCATAAACTTAATCAGATCCATTGCTCTTAAGAAAGGCATAGGTGCAGAAATCGGAGAAGGTTCAGCATATCTAGCAAAAAAGTATAATTCCTATGAAACTGCCATGCAAGTCAAAGGTTTAGAACTCCCAGCATATGATCCAAGAGGTGCTATTGGACATGCTCTGGGTTATGCTACATCAAATCGAGGGGGATGTCATTTAACGGGATACATGGCAGCACTTGAAATCTTTGCTGCTCCGAAAAAAATCGATAGGTTCATGGTAGGAGGAAAACCAGATCTTCTTGCATTGAAACAAAATCAAAAAGCAACTGAGGATAGTTTAGTTATCTGCGTATTTGCGGGATGGGCATTGGGATTGGACTATTATGCGAGATTTCTTAAATCAATAACTGGTATAGAATTTGATGTCATAACTTTAACCCAAATTGGAGAAAGGATATATACACTTGAAAAACTCTTCAATATTAGAGAAGGATTAACGAAAAAAGATGATACACTACCTATTAGATTTCTTAATGCATCTCTTAAAGAGGGATCCTCTAAAGATCATGTTGTCCCATTAGAAAACATGCTCAATCAATTTTATACTGTAAGAAATTGGGATAATGAAGGTATTCCAACTGAAAAATTATTAGATCGTTTGAAAATTGAACATTAAATAATGATAATATTTGATAATCATGGTTATAGATCAATCTATATATGAAGTGTTTCGAAAGATCGGAAAGCATCTTGTTCGGCACGGTTATAACACGAGCCATTCAGGTAACATTTCTATACGAAGCGGTGGAAAGATTTATATTAAAAGAAGAGCTGCAATGCTCGGAGATCTCTCCTTCGAGGATTTGGTAGAATGTTCCTTAACAGAAGAAGATTCTGGTTCTCTAATTGCAAGTACTGAATTGGGAGTGCACAGGGCCATATATCTGAATACGGATGCCATGGCGGTTATACATGCCCATAATCCATATTGTGTTGTTCTCTCATTAATTGAAGATGAAATCACGTGTATTGATGCAGAAGGATTTGCTCTCTACAAAAAAATTCCTATAATAGACGTGAAAATTCCAGCAGGAGCATATTATACTTCAATCGAGGTCCCTAAAGTCTTGAAAAACTATCCATTTGTGATTGTTCGTGGACATGGTATCTTTGCAAAAGGAATGACCTTAGAAGATGCTTTGCAATACGTGACGGGAGCAGAACAATCTGCTAAGATTCGTTATTTAACACTTCTTACAGGTAAACCATTATTACGTGATTTATCGCAAGAAGGTGATTTTTCAGATTGGTAATGCTGAAATAAGAAGTAAAAAAATAGTTAAATTCATTAATTTAACTTAAACTCGTAAAATCCTGAACCGAATTCAAATATTAAGTATTCTTCTTGTTCTTCTTTGAATGTTATAACAGAGTTATCCGTGGTTGATTTGCCCTTTTCCCAAATAATCATATCTCCTTCTAGAATAGTGGATGTCGATTCATATTTAGGAAGCCATAATTCTGCGGAGGATCCAATAGGTATCTGAGTTATAATTCTAAGTAAGTCACCAGTCTTTTCCCACGACACGTGAACTCTCCCTCTAATTGTATTAACAGATGCAGTTACGTAATCCATATCAAAAGGAATGTAAGGTTTTATCCTCAAAGATTTCCAACCAGGTTCAATAGCATTAATTCCAGCAAGACACTTGTAAAACCAAGGATCAACTGAACCGAGCATAATATGATTATGAGAATTCATTCCAGCACCCTCCAATTTTTCCCAACGTTCCCATAAAGTCGTTGCTCCTTCTTTAATCATGTATCCGTATCCTGGAAAACTTGTTTGTTTGACCATTTTGTAAATTATATCAGGATACCCCTTTTCGGTTAATACATCAAATATATATCGGGTTCCCACGATACCCATATTAACGTGGTAATCGAATTCATTTTGAATACATTCTATCAACGAGGTTAAAACCCTTTTTTGCCTATTTTCGGGTACCATGTTCAAATAAAGTGGTAAAATGTTGGATGTCTGGCTCACGGTACCATCTGCAGGAGAAAGTTTTTCGACGGCATAAATCCCCCTAAGAAATTTCTTGTTAAACGCTTTTTTGATAATTTCTGACCTAGCTAAATAAGGTTCAGCGTCCTCATCTTTTCCAATGATATTAGCAATCTTTGAGAGTAATAATGTATCATGATAATAATACCACGCAGAAGTCAATTCAACAGGAGTTCTACGAGAAACGATGCTACAAGGGGGACACCAATCACCATATTTTCCCATTAACACGAGATCATCTTCAGTAACGGAAGAAAGGAAATCTACGTAGCGTTTCATAGAATCAAAATGCTCTTCAAGAATTTGAATGTCTTTATAATAATAATAGAGATACCAAGCTGTGGTAATATATGCTGTACCCCACGCTGGATCTGCAGGATATAGTTTCCAATATGGAGGAACTACATCTGATATGCTGCCATCCTCTTTCTGACAGATCTTAATGTCGCGTAAATACTTTATATAAAATCTTGCCATATCAAAATTAAAGATTGCTTCCTCAACTGTTAGTTGTTCATCTCCCATCCATCCAAGTCGTTCATCTCTCTGAGGGCAATCTGTTGGAATGCTCATTAGATTACTGAGTTGGCCCCAAATTACATTTGTGTGGATTTTATTTATCAAATCATTTGAACAAGAGAAATTTCCGATATTAGAAACATTACTATGAAAAAACAAACCTTCGAGACTCTCTAAAGAAGGAACACCAGGAAATCCGGTCATTTCAACATATCTAAAACCATGATAGGTAAAATGGGGCTCAAAGATTTCTTCACTACTTCCCTTTAAAATATAGACATCTGTTACAATTGCATTGCCATTAGTTGCTGTTTTTAATGTACCATCTTCATGTAGTAGTTCGGAAAATCTTAGTTGAATACGAGTGCCTCTGGGGCCTCGAACTTTTAACCTACAAAAGCCAGTGAAATTTTGCTCAAAGTCATAAACATACATTCTAGGTTTCGGACTGGATATAGTTTGAGGTTTTAGAATTTTAGTAATCTGAATCGGTTCCATCATTTGCGATGCTAAATTATGGCCTTGCACGCATGCTGCGGCATTCCATAAGGATTCATCGAAGTTTGGTTGTGTCCATCCGGGCATTTCACATCGAGCATCGTATATCTCACCTAAATATATTCCATTTTCCTGTATCGGTCCCAAGGATACTTTCCAACTCTCATCAGTTAGAATAGTTCCATTAGATCCGTCCCCATAATGTATATTAATCTGAAATATTAATTTTGGATAATCATATTTAAAGAGTTCAATACATCGTCCGTTACCTAAGATTATTCCTATAGCATTATTATTATTTATTTTATCGGTTATATCAAATGTTGAATAGAGGGCTACTTTATGATAATCAGTTTGGGCAGGATCCAATATCCTATCTCCAACTTTTTCTCCGTTCAAATGAAATTCATAATATCCAACACCACATACATATGCTTTTGCCGTTTTAATGGGTTTAGAGATTTGAAACTCTTTCCTAAGATACACGGCGTAAACCTCTTTAACTCTTCCAAACACACTTCGATTCCCGGACTTATATTGGCACTTTTTCAAAGAATCTTTATTAATAAATTCAGATCTGCTTATCCATTTTGCTTTCCAATCAGATTCTTCAATTAAAGCAGTACCAAAGCTTGCGATTGGGCTAAAATCACCTTCTACACCATGTTTATCCCACCATTTTACCCTCCAGAAATATGTACTGTCACTTTTAAGAGATTCTCCGGTATATATTACGTTGAAATGAAGATCAGAATCGATTTTACCACTATCCCACATATCTCCCTTATTGGATTCCAAAATTTCCTTATTTGATGCCACGAGAATTCGATAAGCTGATTGCTTTTGGTTTCTTTCTTCATGATCTAGTAGCCATGAAAATCGAGGCGATACCGTGTCAATTCCAATTGGATTTGTGAGGTATTCACATCTTAAATTATAAGGTGAGGTGATCATATTTATATTATAATACATATTGAGATAAAAAGTTATAAATTTTAATTTTAATTCATATCTGTAAAAAAAGAATTTCAAAATACTTATATTTTATTTCAATTAAATACAATATTAAAGCTAAAGATATTATTCGCTTGGAAAATTAGGTCATATTTAATAATAAAATGAGATAGCATGATGGAAGATTCTGAAAAAGAAAATTTATTTATCACTTTCAAAGGGGTTATTGAAAGTATAATTGATGATAAACGAAAAAATCCTAAAAACGAAAACGCGTTGAATAAATTTAAAGCGAGGATTAATTTGGGATTGCAAATAGAAGCAGATTATATTTTTTGGTTGAATTTGGTAGCAAGTGACGGAAAATATAGTTTGAGTAGAGATAAACTTGATGATTATGATTTGGAACTCATTTCTACTCCCGAAGACCTAATGTATTTCTCAAATGGTCAAAATTCCACATTAAACATGATGCTAAAGAAGAATTCTTTTGGAAAAACTAAACTTCAATTTAGTAAGGGAAGTTCGGGAAAGAGAAATCTTGGTTTATTGTTAAAGCTCCCAAAAATTTTAGTACTGGAAAAAATTAAAGGCTGAATCAAAATCGGTCATGGATCTTGCTATTCTTATATAAGAATTTAAATTTACTTTCTTCAAATCTATTATTCTTTTTATTCAAAATAAATAACTCAATATCTATATAATAGTTGGATTCTTCGATTGCTATCGTCAAAAAACTAGGATTTCCACTTGCTACAAATGACCATGCTCCTGTAACACTGCCAGGGTTTAATAGCAATATCCCATTTTCCGATAAATTCACTTCCTCATGATGAGTGTGACCTGAAATTAAGATATGATAATTTCGTTCCGATGCTAAAAATTCTAATTGAGATTGGTCACCACGAGGACTAATTTGGGCCCCATGAGTTAATCCAATTATTAAAGGAGCATTTGTTTCAATAGGAATTTCTAGTTTTTGGTATATGGGTACATTACGATCCCCTCCGTAATAATCCATATTTCCCAGAACAATAAAAAGATCTCTTTTTGTTTTGAGATTTAAGAAATCAAGAAACTTTGGAGCATTAATCACATCACCAGTAAAAAATGTGTAATCAAAGAGAGACTTTTCTGTTAATTTTTCTAGTTTTTCAAATACTTGTGATGGAATTTCTTTTGCCCTTCGAGGAATATGTGAGTCTCCAATAGCTAATAATTTCAACATTTTTACTTTTTATTTTCTTTTTCATATACTTTTTTAACAAAGTCATATAATTCTTTAGCTTTCGGATCTTTTTCAAAATGTTTACGCATTGGATCAAGTAATTGGTTTAAATATTTAATTACCGCTGGTTTTAAATCGGGTGGATTTAGCTTTCCAGCACCATAATCTTTTTCAAGCTCTTCAAATGTCTTATAAGTAATATTTCCTCCATATTTATCGGGTCTTTCAATCTTAAACTCATCTACCAGTTCAAAAATAATATACTTACAATATTCCAAAATTGGATTTTCTGTTATATCCTTAGGAGGACAATAAGCCTTGTTAATTTTACGTTTAATATCATTTATTGTATCTAACATGAAAATTGCAGAATCGGGATTTGATTTTGACATTTTTAGTTTTACTGCGCGATCTATACCCGTTAAATTAGTATCAGGGGGTTTTCCTAGACCCATTAACATGTGATGACTTAAAGAGATTGGCTTTGGTTTATTCAACTTCCCTGCTACTTCTCTTGCTAGCATGTTGACTTTTCTTTGATCTAATCCTAATTGACAGATATCCGCGGGAAGAAAAAAGATATCTGCACACTGCATGAGCGGATAGAGGATTTGAGACGCAGATAATGAATCACTGTCCTCCCTTCCCATTATTTGGGTGCATCTCTTTACGCGATTTAGTGAACTATTAATTGCTATCTTCAAGACAAGCTGCCAATACTGAGAATCCTTTACTAATTCCGATGCATAAATAAACTCCACCATGCTTAAATCCATATTACAAGCTTTCCATACTTCGATAAAATAATCACCTACCTTCTTTATAATCTCTAAATCTCCCCCAAATTTATGATTTGCAGCAGCGTGCCAGTCTGCAACAAGAAATTTAAATCTCACGCCAGTTTTCGTGATTTTATTCACGTTAATAGCTCTTAAAAGTCCTTGAGCAATGTGAATGTTTCCAGAAGGTTCAAATCCGTCATAGGCATAAATTTCTTCATTATGTTCATTTTTCCACACGAATAATTTTCGTAATTCCTCAATTTCGATGATTTCTTCTCCTACTTCTCTGAGTAATGATATTTTTTCATCTAAAGATAAGTTCATTTTCTAACCTCAATCAATCTTATAGAGAATTTAAATTATCGATCTTGATTTATTCTTTATGATTCAATTTGAACAATTAAGACTTCACATATGCTGAAATAAACTCAAATATGAACTATCAAAAAAGATTTTTTAAAATAAAATGGATAAGTATAGAAAGAATAAGATTATTTTTTAGAGTTTTTCTCTTCAATTGTTGCTTGTGCTGCAGCGATTCT
>Ga0307442_1000235_pt1 | contig 25674 bp, 23 predicted proteins | sample SalMarWE160430MG_FD_202143 | JGI IMG/M metagenome (GOLD analysis project Ga0307442, IMG submission 202143) | Salt marsh sediment microbial communities from the Plum Island Ecosystem LTER, Massachusetts, United States - WE1604-30 | ecosystem: Environmental > Aquatic > Marine > Intertidal zone >...
AGATAATGCAGAAAGAGATGCCTGGAGAAGTCAAGCGTTTCACTGGATATCGAGATAGGATGATTAAACAGATCCTTGAGGAGATACCTGACAGTTATCTAAATGGGCATCCCACTGAGCGACTTGCCAGCAACACACACGTCAGATTTGATGGAATAGAAGGCGAGTCTATTCTATTGTCTTTCAAGGATAAAGGAATAGCCATTTCTACTGGCTCAGCGTGCACGTCCAAAACTTTAGAACCATCCCATACTCTGATAGCTACAGGACTATTACATGAAGAGGCTCATGGATCGCTACAGATTACTACTGGACGATTCAATACCGATCAAGACATTGATAGTGTTCTCAAGGTAGTGCCTGAAATTGTCACAAGGCTGAGAAACCTATCACCAATATATCGAGCAAAGAAGGTGTAGAAAAGATGAAGTCAACAAAATATAGTGAGAAAGTTCTGGACCATTTTCGTAACCCTCGAAATGTAGGTACTCTAGAAGGTGATGATGTTGCTGTAGGTAAAGTCGGCAATCCTACATGTGGAGATATTATGGAAGTGTTCATCAAGATTGATGGCGATAAGATTGTGGATGCAAAGTTCAGAACGTTCGGGTGCGGCTCTGCCATTGCTACAACAAGCATGACGACAGAGATGGTCAAGGGAATGACTCTTGAAGAGGCGATGGAGCTGACTCGTCAAGATGTTGCTGATGAATTGGACGGATTACCACCTATCAAGATGCACTGTTCTAACCTAGCAGCTGATGCACTACATGAAGCAATCAAGAGCTATAAGAAAGGTAGAGGCGAAGAAGTATCTGACGAATCAGAGATGGTGAAAGAAGAGGTAGAGTGTCTTATTGGAAAAGATGAATTCCTTGACAAAGGTGTCAATCTTAGTGTAGAAAATCTAGATGACTTCAAGGATCAAAGGATACTTGTTCTCTACTCAGGCGATGAATCTGTGGACACTGCAATAAATCTCACTGAGGTCACTGAACGTGTGATTCTTCTCACACCAGATGATACACTTGTAATTAATCCCGAATTAGCAGAGAGATTAGCAAACTCTTCTGTAAAAGTCTTGTATCAATCAAGGCTCCTCGAGGTCCGTGGAGAGTCCGAAGTAGAGAAGGTCTTGATTAAGAATCTTGATGAAGATGAAGAGTATGAACTTTTCGTCGATCAAGTAGTCATCATCGAGTAGTTCAAGCATCAAGTACATATTGAAGGAACTGGGCACCTCTTACCACAATGTTCGAGGTTAAGGAAGCATCAGGTGAAGATAAAACCCTTCTTGAAAACATGTATCTGGAAGAGGTTGAAGATCACGCAGAGAGAGCTGAAACGTTTGCCGAGGATTTGATCAATCATTTTAAAACAATGCTTGCTTTGGAAGATGGTGAACTCTGCGGAACGTTAACTTGGGATACTAGAGGTGGGTACGATGATGGCGTTGTAGAACTCATCGGACTTGGTGTCAAAAAGAAATTTCAACGACAGGGTATCGCAAAGAGATTGGTTAGTTATTTCATACAAAAAGCCTCAAACTTCTATTCGAATCTAGGCTACTCTCTAAGGGTCATCCTACTCTTTATGGAGGATGAAAACGAAGTTGCTCGAAAATTCTATTCTGCCTTAGGATTCAAAGAAGTCGCCAGGATACCGAACCTCTATCCTCATGATGATGGGGTCATTTGGACCAGACATATCTAACATACAAGCGTATTCGACCCGTAATAGAACAGTCAATAAGTGAATAGATTGGAATTGTGAACTATGAAGAATGGAGGCGGCATCGGTACACTTCAAGAGCGGTCACTCCATGCTAAAATCAAAGAAATATACAATACACCTGATTCAGAGGTTGAAGTAACGGTCGATGGATTTGTCATTGATGTAGTGAAAGGAGACCTGTTGATTGAGATCCAGACAAGAAAATTCTCTGCAATCAAAGATAAGCTGTTCAAGCTCATGAAAAACCATCCAGTACGACTTGTGCATCCAATTGCTCAGGAGAAATGGGTCATTCGGCAAAGTGAGGATGGAGAAGTGATTGGTCGACGTAGGTCTCCGAAGAAGATGGGGTTTCTTAACATATTCGAAGAACTCGTGAGTATTCCAACGTTCATTATACATTCGAATTTTGAAATAGAAGTTCTGCTGACAAAGGAAGAGGAAACACGTGTCAACGATGGGAAGGGGAGTTGGAGAAGGAAAGGATGGAGTAGCGTAGACCGTGATCTTGTTGAGATATTAGATAGAAAGCTATTCACTACGCCTAGTGATTTCTTAGGTTTAATGCCAGATACAATTAAGGAGCCATTTACGACCAAAACATTATCTGAAACGTTAAAGATCCCACGACATCTTGTGCAGAAGATGACATATTGTATGCGAAAGATGGGGGCATTGAAGGTCGTTGGAAAAGAGGGAAATGCGCACCTGTATTTGAAGAATCAATAATCATCTGGTTTCAGCCATAATATCTGAAATGATTTGCAGATAATCACCTTCTCTCCGAAGTTCGACAGGATTCCACAATTAAGTTTGACGTTGGAGCAATGCCTATTTACGCTGTTGACAAGGCTTATATTAAACGTTTTAGGAATTAGTTATGATTCATTCTAGAGTATATAGTGGTGATTGTGACACTATAGCTCCGTCGGATGAAGTAATCGGTGACGAGAATGAGCCGCCCTATCAATCTTACAAAGAGTACGCTTATCGTGCTAGAACAATTAAGTACTGTAGGTCCAATGTATCCCGCAGAGATTGCAGAAAAGAGTGGACTTGCTATGAGAACTGTCACCCTAGCTCTCAAAACCTTACAATCTGGACATCTCTGTAGAAAAGTACCAAATCTGATGGATATGCGGAAACCAATATACCATATAGACCAAGAGAAAGTGAATGAACTTCAGAGAAATAAAGAGATTTGGCGAAGCATGGTCAATCTTCATCTACCACGATAAATTGCGTTTCTATTGATTGTCATAGGATTTTTAGTGCAACAATAATTCACGTTTTATTGGCAATCTGAGAAGCATCCATTCAAGACCGCTTGCATAACTGCACCACGAGCAGTATCCATATCGGGTAATCCTATAATTACATCTTGACAAATCCGGATTGCTGGTAATCCAACGGGAGGAGGAAGGTCACAGCCATCATCATCATTCAAAACATCGACTTTTCTTACGACACTATGAGGAAGTCCAAAATCTGAAATAACGGAATATAGAAGTTCTAAAGCTGCGTCACATAGAACACAGTTCTCACTACTATACAGAATGATGCAGCTGCATCTTCCACAGTCGGTCTTAGGTGATTCAATCGTGAGCTGGGCTGATTCTGTCCTTACGGTCATAGTTCATCATGAGAAAGATATCAAATTCATAATATAACGAGTATCGATAGGAACTCCTCCAATAGAATGCATTAATAGGCCAAATGGATGAGTTTTAGAGGTGGTATGAAGCAATGACTCCTCGTTTTTGAAACTCGGCATTGATTTCACTGAATACGCCACTATCCCTCCAGAAGCCTACTTAACAAATGGCCATATATGCTCTGATAATACATCCTGAAATTATCAGTTCAATAATCAAAAAAAGATGTGGAGCTATGTTATAAGAAAATGCAGGATGATTGTAAAGATTTAACAGCCCATTTAAAAAATCTTGAAGAATGGATACTCTTGAAGCAATCCATGCACTACCAAAGGTTGAGTTGCATGTTCATATTTTGGGATCGATACGACCTGAAACCTTACTGTCAATTATAAAAGAGGATGATATTAAAGCTCCATATACAACGGTCGAGGAAATCATCAAGCGTTTTGAGTATACAGATTTCCTCAATTTCATCAGAGCATATATGGAGATTGTTGAGTACATCAGAGATGAACGCCACTTCGAACAAATAACCTACGAGATGCTCGAAAACTGTGCCAAGAGTAATGTATACTATATCGAGGCTAGCTTCTCTCCGAGAGACCATATTCCAAATGGGCTTGATTTTGATAGAATGGTCGATTCGATCAACAAAGGGATCCTAAGAGCAAAGAAAGACTTTGGAGTTGAAACAAACATTAGAGTCGATATCGTACGGAACTCATCCTTTGAACAGGCTATGGAAATTCTTGATAGAATTGAGAAAAAGCCAGATAATATAATCTCAATAGATATTGGCGGAGATGAGAGCAAGAACCCTCCCGGACGTTTTGCAGAACATTACAAACATGCAACAAAATTGGGACTCCATCGGGTTGCACATGCAGGTGAGGGTGCTGGACCCGAATCAATTTGGGATGCTATCCATAGTCTTGATATAGAGAGGATAGGTCATGGTGTTACTGCACAGCAAAATCCAGATTTAATTGAGTACTTGAAACGTAAACAGATTGCAATTGAAATGTGCCCTGTGAGTAATCTAAGGACAGGAGTTGTAGCATCAATGAAGGAGCACCCAATTCGCGATTTCTTTGATAAGGGACTACTAGTTACTGTAAATAGTGACGATCCATCTTTGTTTCATACTGCTATGAACAATGAGTATGTTCAGCTCCATAAACATCTCAACTTCTCGATACGAGAGCTCTACCAGATCTCTTTGAATGGAATTAGGACTGCATTCATTGATGAGAGTAAAAGATCGGATATGCTAAAGAGATTCTCTAAAGAGTACTCTGAGATAGAATCTCAAGTAGAAAGATAACTTCAACCCGCGAGGATCAGGAAACTGAAGATTTCCTAAAACTCAGAGTCATTAGATACTTCTTCTTCATCTTCTGTAGGTTCTTCATCTTCTATAGGTTCTTCATCTTCTATAGGTTCGTGGATTACAGGAGTTGATTGAATCATGGGTGTGTCTTGAACAACAGGAGGTTGCTTAGTACTTCGCTGACCAGCTCTCCCACGTAAGAATTTACCAATGACAACACCAATAGGAGCAAAGGCAAATGAGAAAAGATACACAATAGGTGTGAAGATGAGCATCAAAAGAAAATAGGCGAATCCAGTAACAATAACTTCGATTATGTTTCCTTCAACTTGGTAACTGTATAATCCTCGCAAAGAATAGAAGAATACAAAGAAGAACAAACCCAAAATGCTCTGATCGGGATTCAAATCACCTACAAAGACAAATGGAGCAATCAGTATTCCAATGAGAATCCCACCAATCCAGGTAATCATTGTTGCAAAAACTGCACCTCCATGCTCACCAGCGACAACTCCAATAATGATTGCCATTATGAATATCACAGGGATGGGACCGCATAGAAATGTTAGCCAACCAAATACAAAATCTGTAAGAAAGATGGCAAGACCAACAATAATCGATAGTATGAAATCTAGTTTAACCACGCTTTGACCTCCGAGGGATTGCACACAAATAGTATGCAAATTAATGTTGAATTATTATCAACAACTTTTCTTATCAATTAGTCGAATTACTGATTCCAAACACTTCTAGATAAGAAAGTGCCTGAATTTACGTTCATCAGGCACTAATTAGTATGGTCGATAAATTACTAGCTATTCTATAATTATAGAATAATTTACGGAAATACAAAGTCTTCTTCGAGAACACGCCAAGCAAGAAATGTTCCAACCGTCTCTAATGGATGCCAATTTTCAGCAAGTGCAATGGCCTCTTTTGGTGTTGGCACGTTATCAAGATTATAGAGCTTCATTATACCTTTCCTCACGCCCAAATCCTTTTCTGACAGGATATCAAGGCGCCCCATTGAGAAGATGAGGTACATTTCTACAGTCCACTCTCCGACACCTTTGATTTGTGCGAACAAGTTGACAATCTCTTTTGATGATAAGTCAGATAGAGACTCGATAGTCCGATACTTCCACAGGAATCCACCTCTCTGAAATGCTTCTGCCACATTGTGTAGATACGATGCTTTCTGTCTTGAGAGACCTACGCTCTTCAGTTCTTCCTGGGACTTTGCAAACATCCTGGCAGGAGTCAATTTTCCAACAAGTTTGAGCAGTCTGTCGTGGATTGTTTTTGCAGCTTTACCCGATAACTGCTGGTACACAATGGATCTGATTAGCATCTCAAAAGGGGGAATAAGAGTGGGCTCAAGTTTCAGTGTTAATCCATCTACTGCTTTTTCTAGCTCGGGGACCTGCCTCTTGAATTTATTTAGGATTCTTGCAGTGAAAATATTGGACATCTTAAGCATTGAAACACAACTCCCAATATGACTGTAACGAATTGCCAAAAAAATGGTGCAGTTCAATCAAATTTACGATGGTTCAGTCCTTCTATTATCTACAAACACTGATGCGACAAGCTCGACAAGGTTAGATGAAGATGTTTCAATTGGCACATCACAACTAGTGCTAAGTATGAATTTTCCATCAGAACCTCCATCTTCTAAACATAACCTTGATGCCTCAGCAACATCCTTAGGGGTACCGCTAATCATTAAGGTGGTATCTACATTCCCCATTAAAGTTGCATTTCCTTTGATAGCTGCTTGAGCTTCCAATAACGGAACCACAGAGTCTATACTCAATACTTCTGCATTTGTGTCGCACATCTTCTTCAAGATAGGTGATGTATTACCACAAATGTGCAAAGTTGCAATCACACCAGCTGATTGAACTCTAGAAATCAATGATTTCACATTAGAAAATGAAAACCTGTCAAAGAAGCGAGGTGATATCACACTGCTGCTCGCACTAGGCTCTAGTATTACTATGTTATCAGTTCCAGCATCAATGAGTTTCTCAATGTACGCTTCGGTCACCTTCGCACAATGTTTGACTATTGCTGAAGCTAATTCCGGTTCTTCATACGTGATTTCCATCAATCTCTCAATTCCCAAGAGATGGCCAGCAAGGGTAAATGGTCCAATGACATGACTACTAAGAAGGAATTTACCTGCTAGAGCATCAGACATTATTTGAGTTGCTTCGATAAAAACAGAAAGCCGTGACCTACTTACTGGTAGTTCTGGAATATCCTCAAATCGTTCCGCAGCTTTCAGAGGATGAGTATGTACATATGGAAATGCTCCCTTTGGGAAGGTTACTTCGGCTCCCAACGCCTGTGCTTCAACGGTCAAATCCATAGCAGTGAAGACGCCATCATATCCATACTTGGACCGAGCGGCGAGCTGGGACTTAGCTTGTTTCACTCCATCATGAAGCATATCTATAATTGGAAAATTGCTCACATTTGTGGAATATAGTCCAACAATCGGAATTACCGGTACTCTCTCAAACGTTCTTGATTGAATAGCATCTAGTACAATTTGTAGCGATGTTCGAGACATGGTCTATAACCAAGATAAAGTGACACATATGATGCTAATAAAGGAGTAGTGTTTTCTTTGATAAATAGGCAGTAAGTAGATTTCTATCCAGTGATTGAAGATATTTTATTAGACATAAAATGCGTTATTGGAAAAAATCCAAATTACATAAAGGGAGGATACTGCCTATAAAACAACTATCGATGTGAATATCAATGAGCAACAAAGATTCTTTTACTGATCTAAGAAATGCAATCATTGAAGGGGATAGAAAGAAAGCTCCCATTCTAGCAAAGCAACTTTTAGACGAAAACAAGGATGCCTACAGTATTGTTACAGATGGTTGTTCAAAAGCAATGACTCGTGTAGGAGAGCTATATCAAGAAGGAGAGTACTTCGTACCGGAGATATTGATGTCAGCTAAGGCATTTGAGGCTGTAATGGAAATTCTTAAACCCCATCTGCGAGCAGGCGAGCAAAGGGCAAGTGGAACTATTGTAATTGGTGTCTGTGAAGGTGATATTCATAGCATAGGAAAAAACATAGTAAGTACGATGCTTCAAGCCGCTGGTTTCAAGATAATAGACCTAGGCAAGGATGTTCCTGTGAATGCATTTATTGAAGCAGCGAAGGAAAATAATGCGGACATAATTGCTATCTCTGCGCTAATGACTAATTCAATGCTCGGAATGAAAGATGTGATTGACGCAGTCAGATCCAACGGAATTAATGCCAAGATTATGGTTGGGGGAGGTCCGGTTTCTACGGAATATGCTAAACAGATAGGTGCGGATGGTTTTGGTGATGATGCTAAGGAAGCGGTTGATGTTGCTCTGAAGTTGATGGATGTGCCATAGATGCAGTCATCAAGGGAACTCATCTTTGCAGCGTTAGAAGGAAACACTCCTGAGAGAGTGCCTGTTTCGGTTGTATCTTCCGCGTGGGTCATCAACCATTATGGAATGGAACTATCCAACGCTTATAATAACGCTGAGATGATGACTCGTGCCTGGAAAGCTTTCGATAAGGAGTTCGCTGCGGATGCTGTAATACCAGGTCTCACTTCCACCGCAATCCCATCATATTTCGGTACGACGTGGAAATATCCACCTAGGGGATTCCCGCTTCTTCAAGAACCTGCAATAAAAAATCCTTCAGATCTTGACAAGCTTGAGGATCTTGACCCGACAAAAGATAGAACCATTCAGGCGTCAATAGAGCATACAAAACAACTTGTGGATGAATTCTCAAGAAATCGTTGCATATGGTTCATGTGTACTGGACCACTTTCAAATGCCTCAAGGATTGTGGATACAGAGTTCCTTATGGAATGTTTGATTGAAGACCCCGATTTTGTAGACCGTTTATTCGCATTCAGTATGCAATCTTTCAAGAATGCTATTGAGCCGATTCTTGATCTAGGGGTTGACGTTATAGATTTTTCATCATCCCCGGGTTCGCCCGACCTCATTTCACCACGGATGTACAGACGATTCTTTTGGAAGCTTGACAAGGAGTTAGTAGATTGGATTCACAAAAAGAATGCAAAGTCAGTATTTCATATCTGTGGCAATACGATACCAATCATTGGGGACATGATCAAAACAGGAACGGATGGAATAAGTGTTGATTCAGTTGTAAATCTCGCAGAGGTTCGAAGATTGATAGGAAAGACAGCTCTTATTGGTAATATCGACCCTGCCGGTATTATTATGAATGGGACTACCAAAGATGTTGAAGAGGCTAGTAAGGCGGCAATTAAAGATGGTGGAATGAATGGTGCCTTCGTGTTAGCTCCCGGATGTGATGTACCCCCCACTTCGCCCCATCAGAACATTAAGACAATGATTGATTCAGCTAAACGCTTTGGTAGGTATCCAATCAAATATTGAAACCGTTTAGCATTTCACAATCATTCAAGCTTACTTAGTGCGTTAATCATACCGTCGATTGCTACATTGATACTATCAAAAGTCTGAGCAAATGACATCCGCAAGTATCCTTCACCACCCATTCCAAAGTATGCACCAGAAGCTGTAAGCACCTTCCCTGCAGCAATCAAGTACAACATAGAAACAAGAGACCCTGACCGTTCAAGATCTTTTATGGTGAAGAGGTCTTGGGGTATTGAACTTAGGAAAGGTTTGGCTTCATTCTTCAGATACGATAGCATATCATTCAATCGATGTTTAACTAGCTCTTTGACGTTTGCTAATAGGAAAAAGCTGCCTTGTGGTTCCCTCGTACTTATGAAAGGGACCTCTCTATTTACTCGTTCCACAAGAAGTCGTCTTCGTCGGTCATACTCGGAAACCATCTCAACAACTGCATCCTGAGAACCCTCTAAAGCGGTAATTGCGGCAGCTTGAGAAACCACCGGTGCACATATCGAGCTATATTTGTGAGTTTTATGAAAGGCTGTGATGAGTTCTTCTGAAGCGATTAACCAACCTAATCGGAACCCTGTCATGGCATGACTCTTTGAAAGACCATTGATTGTCAATACACGATCTTGCATCTCATCAATAGATGCAGGACTATAATTCTTCACACCATCATACACTATCTTCTCATAAAGCTCGTCTGATAACACCAGTAAATCATGATCAACAGCTAAATCAGCCACAGCCTTTAGGCACTCCTTATCCAATACACTTCCAGTTGGATTGTTCGGTGAACATAGAATAATCAGTTTAGTCTTGCGGGTGATTGCATTTGCGACAATGTCAGGGTCAGGGATAAACTTGTTCTCCTCTTTGGTCATAACTGGTATGGGAATACCTTCTGAAAGTCGTACAATCGATTCATAGGCGAAATATGCGGGAGTTGGAATGATTACTTCATCGCCTCGGTCCACAGTAACCTGAATTGCACCATATAAAGCAGGACTTGTTCCAGATGTGACTATTATTTCCGTTTCTGGATTTGGTAGGAACCCATTATCTCGCGCAGTTTTCTCTGCAATAGTCTCCCTCAAAGAGAGAGAACCTGCATCAGGTGTATAATGAGTGTCACCAACCTTTAGTGATTCAATAGCAGCATCAAGAATGTGCTTTGGAGTCTTAAAACTAGGCTCTCCGAGGCCCAAACTTAGTATGCCAGGCGTTTTGCCAATGTGAAGCAATAATGATATTCCACTTGCAGGAAGTGTTTCAATGCTTTTTCTGATGCGCACCAATATGTTTCACAACTTATTTTTATAGTCCAAGTATCTTTGCGACAAACTCTGGAAAATCGAGCATCTCAAGATTGCTCGATGCTTGTTTTACTCCCTCTCGGAGGTTGAATGTACAAAACGGACAGGCTGTAGTCAGTACAGAAGCACCAGTTTCTTCTGCTTCTTTGATACGAATTTCAGCTGCACCTCTAGCTAGTTCGCGATTCGTTGAGCGCACGCCTCCACCTGCGCCACAACATGAGGCTGTTTTCTTATTATGGTACATTTCGACTAGTTCCAAGCCAGGAATTGCTTCCAACGCTTCCCGAGGATCATCATAGATTCCCATATGTCGACCAACATGGCAAGGATCGTGATATGTTACTGCAACTTCTACTCCACTCGGAAACTTAATCTTGCCTTCTTCTATCAGCTCTTTGAGGAGCGTTGGAAAGTGAACTATCTCAAAGGGTAGTTCTTCACCCAGAAATTTGGGGTAGTCAACTGAGAGAGTTCTGAAACACCCAGCACATGCAGTAACAACTCGTGTCGCTCCAATAGCCTTCAGAGCATCGATATTATGCCGAGCCATCTTTATTCCATCATCAACGAAACCGGTTCGAAATGTAACGCTGCCACAACACCACTCTTCTTCACCCAGCATCTTGAAGTCCACACCAGCATGTTTCAAAATCCTAATTGTAGCCTCAGCGATATTGGGAAGTCTGTATGTCGCCATGCAACCAGCAAAGTATACTAGCATCTTTCATGTCTCCGCAAGTTTTTTTAGACGAATTCTACCTTCTGGGCGGTCTCCAAAGGGATTATGAGTTTCACGCAGATTCTTAGCGATATCCTTTGAAATCTCATTCCCGAAACCTCTCTCAACCAACTCAGCACGGGCAGATTCTACAACAGCTGCAATATCCAGACCAGAAAGACATGTGGCTGTGCAGTTCTTACACGTTGTACATTCATACATCCTCTGAGCAATTTCATCCCAATCAAGCCATCCCTGAAGAAGTGAATAGAGGATAGTCATCTTACCCTTTGCACTGTTAGACTCAATATTCGTCTGTTTGTATATCGGACAGTTCGATTGACAAAGACCACAGCTAACACATTCCATAATCACATGTCTATATTCTTCAAGTGGCATAAATTTCACTCCCGAATGTCTTTATCTGCTACATATGCAGGAAATACGAACTTGATATCTTCATCACGTTCATCTGTATCTAAGCCCAACTTGCCAGGATTTAGAATGCTCTTAGGATCAAATATCTTCTTAATACGTCGATCAAGATTCAGTTTTATATCACCAACTGCTTTTCTAACAAAGGTATTCTTCACATAACCAAATCCGTGTTCTGCGGAGATGATACCCCCGACGGAAACTACATATTCAAGAATTTCTTTCTCAGCTAACTTCATGGCGTTCCAGTGTTCACTATTGTTTGGATTCATGAGAACTGCAGGGTGAATAATACCAATTCCCGTATGACAGAAAACAGCAGCTAAGATACCGTGTGACCTAATTATCTGACCAATAGTTCTTATCGCATCAGCCATTTTGGTTAGAGGAACGCAAGGGTCAGCTGCAGCAAAGCCAAATTCCCGATACCCAGGGTACACATCAACAATAGCAACATCAATCTCCAGACGCGGTGCCCAAAGAATTTTAGTCATTTTTTCATCGCGCGCGATGATTACATTTTCACCGCCATGATCTTCCAGAATCTTCTTCATGATGCGGAGCTTCTGTTGTAGATTCTGCTCGTTGAATCCTTCCACATCACCCACGAAATTACCTTCACATTTTGGAAATCCGAGGTTCAACACATCACTTATTGTATTGACGGTGTAACCATCTGTGGCTTCTAGTGTACCCGCTTCAATACCGGACATTGTGATAGCATGAGATGCGGCCATCAAATCATCGAGGTTCTGAAAGAACCCACCGATAGTTGCGGAAACTGGCATCTTTGGCACAATTTTAAGGATTGCTTTGGTGATGATACCTAATGTTCCTTGTGAGCCAGCAAATAGAGCAGATAGATTGTATCCCATATTGTATCGAGGAGCTCTCGTTCCAAGCTCAAGAACTGAACCATCTAAGAGGACTACCTCCATTCCTTGAATCCAAGATCCTACGCGACCATGCCTATAGGCATGATGACCATTTGAATCAGAAGCGAGAATTCCTCCTATTGTTGCAGCATCGTGACTACCAACATCGTGTGGAAACGATAATCCTTGCTGTTCAAGCTCATGTTGAAAGGTTTCATACCTAACCCCGGGTTGAACAATAGCCACGAGATCATTCTTACTAATCTCGATTATCTTGTTCATACGACTAAGGTCTAGTACTATACCACCTCTCACAGGTAATGAAGAACCTTGAAAGGAAGCACCTCCACCTCTAGGAGTGACAGGGATGTTATTACTTACGGCCACACCAAGTATTTTGATCACCTGATTTGTATCCTCTACAAAAACGATCATCTCAGGGACGGCCAAGTAAGGTGTCAAGTCTCTAGAGTAGGCCATACGGTCGGCCTTGTTTGTTATAACGTTGTTTTCACCAACAATTAATTTCATTTGTTCTATTATTTTTAACAATGTCGTAGTGCTCCTTTATGCTTTCTTGCGTTTCTTCTTTTTCATTCTACGACGAACTAATTTATAGACAATGAATACTATCAAGATGACTGCAACAATTCCACCATATCCTAACAAGATATTCTGGTTCAGGAATCCTCCAATCACGTCCAAAACAGGAATTGACAGTATAAACTGATTCAATTGTTGAATGAAAACAAAGACTCCAGCTGTAACTAGGAAAGTACCAACTGCGGTAGTAGATGCACTGACAAACAGAGTTAGGTATACCCATGTGATACTAGTTGGCTCAAAATAAAGGAGATACATCTCAAATGCAAATAGAGCGAATATGAAGAAAATAGCAATATAATCTCGGGCTTTAAACGAGTTGTCCTCCATTTCAGTTCGATCTTTCTTTGCCCCAAAGGCTCGCGCGTTGATTGCTACCTCCAAGTCCATTGCTCTTCTAAACATCAAGAGAAGAAGGGGTGTAATGATTGGTACATAAGCACGCCTCAGTTTCTGGAACATGCTTGCTGCATCAATGTCAAATCCGCGTGTTTTTTGCGCCTCAATTATGTTGTCCATGCTCTCTTGAACAAGAGGCACGAATCTCATTGCAGTTATGAACATGAAGATGATTTTCTGCGGAACCTTCATTTTTGCAAGAGAACCACTAATCTTATTCATCGGCGAGGTCATCGTAAATATAGGTACCACTATCACAACAGCTATTACTCGGAGCATGATAAGAAAACCGTACATTAAACCGCCAACTGTTATTTCACCGTAGTTGAGAATTACATGACCCAAATCATCGAGTATGGGAAAGTCGAATAATTTTATGAAAACTGTTGGGTCGCCGAACCGGTAAGTCAATCCCTGTACAAGAAATAGAAAGATAAACAAGAAGCTGAGAAGCTTCAGAAGAAAACCGAGGCTCTTTAGTTCAACTTGCCCTACCTTCCACCAAGCGGTAGCAACAGCAATCCAAATTAAAAGGATGCTTATGTGCGAGATGGATGTACACTGGACCACTAGTAGTAAAGCAAGAGACATATAGAGCAATTTTACCAGCGGATTCATTCTATCTAGAACTGTATCCTTCTTTACGTACTCAAAAGCCACTTTCAAGCACCTCCTAGTTCAAGGCAATCAACAAACTCATCTATAGTCACAAGGGTTTCAAGTATCCCATAGTCCTTCATCTTCTGAGATAGTTGCGAAATCTGTGGGGGTTTTAGAAATGCCTTCTCCATGATATCATGCATCTCGAATATTTCTCTCTTAGGACCATCTGCAACAATCTCTGCATCGGTCATGATAATTAATCGATCCGCATACTGTGCTACCAAGTCCATATCATGAGAAATCATAACTACAGTCTTGCCTTGGTCGCGCATCCTAGATGCAATCTGACATAGGACATGACGACCTCTATAATCCTGTGCTGTAGTTGGCTCGTCAAGAATGAATATGTCAGGGTCCATAGCTATGCCAGCAGCAGCCGCAACCTTTCTTCTGTCTCCAAAACTGAGCCTAAATGGAAATGTATCTCGTACATCTTCCAAATCAACCTCTTTCAGTGCACTATTGACACGTTCCTTTATTTCTTTCTCTGGAAGTCCAAGGTTTCTCAATCCGAACTCAAGTTCCTTTTCAACACTAATGCTAAACAATTGATAGTCAGGATTCTGGAGAATGAGAGACACGCTCTTAGCAATACTACCAGTGGTGAGCTCTGATACATCCTCACCCTCCACTCGCACAACTCCTTCAGTGGCTTCTAAGAGCCCTAAGAAATGCTTGACTAGTGTTGTCTTACCACTACCATTTTGACCAATTATTGCTACAAATTCTCCACGATGGATACTCAAAGATATGTTCTTGAGTGCGGTCACAGGCACTCTCGCAGGATATTCAAAGGTGACATTGTCAACCTCCAAAACCAAGTCACTTGAATACTTTGGTGGAGGTGGCAAATTCTTCCACTCGACTTTCAGGAAACCCTGTTCGATTAGACCAGATAGAAGAGAATAAGTTTCATCAACTGTTAGAGGAATTCCTCCGCTCTGCTCATACTTTTGCTTGAAGCCAGGAATCTTCTCCGCAAGCTTGGAGGCTAGTGTAGAAACTGCTGGCGGATTTACTCCAATATTGCTAAGTAGCTCATTCTGAGAGAAAACCTCTTTTGGTGTTCCAATTGCAGCAACCTTGCCTTCGTGCAAGACCAGTATCTTGGAGGCTAGTCTTGCGACCTCCTCAGTCTTGTGGCTAGCAATCAGAATTGTCATTTCTTCCTTTTTAGAAAGCTCATGAATAACATCAAAGACTTCAGTGGTACCAACAGGGTCCAGCTGAGAAGTTGGTTCATCAAGAATCAGAACCTTTGGAAGCATTGTTAAACCAGCAGCAAGAGCAACACGCTGTTTCTGCCCTCCACTCAATTCCTTAGGCTTCCTCTCTTCTAAACCGATTATCCCGCAAACCTTTGCAGCCCATTCAACACGTCGTATAATCTCGTCGCGATCAATTCCGAGATTACATGGACCAAACTGTAGCTCGCTTTCCACATTTGTAGTAGTAAATTGAGTTTCTGGGTCTTGGAGAACCATACTGGCAATTTGAGAGAGCTCGATTATCGGTGTTTCCCAAGGATCAAGACCGTGAATCTCTATACGACCTTTCTCAACTCCAGAAAAAACCGTTGGAATGATTCCGTTCAAGTGAAAGCAAAGAGTGGTCTTACCAGCTCCATTTGAACCCAAAATGCCCAAGATTTCACCCTTACTAACCTCAAAGTTTACATCTTCAAGGGCAAGAGGGCCTCGTTCGTAGGTAAAGGTGAGGTTTTCAATTTTTACAACAGTTTGTTGCGCCATAGGAATAAACTCCAATATCTAATAGATTTGTCTTGAAGGCCAATATATCTGTTGTGAATTATAATCCAAATGTCTAACGGATTAGTAAAAAAATATACGGATAAAGAATCTCAAAAAAATAAGAATGGGAGCACTGATCAAGTCAATCAGTGCTTCCAAGATTTACCATATAGCACGTGGGATTCGAGGTAGGCCACTGCGCTTGAGTGCTTCAACGAGTGGAATCGCTATGACTGTCGTGATAGCTGCAAGTATTGGCCACCACCAAAGGTAACCCAGATTAGTAACTATCGCTAAATCAACGGGATATGCGAAGATGTACCAATATGGAGCGCCCCACCAGTAGTAGAAGACTTCAAGACCCATGAGGATGGCCAAGAAGACCGCAATATATTGTTTCTTAGGATCTTCTCCTCGAGCCCATTCAGGAATCCACGATTTTCCTAGGGGCGTCAAGAGGATTATCAACCATGGGATCCAGAATACAAGAGTTGTACTCCAAAATACAATATCTGCAGTCGATCCTGCAATTGTTGGCCAAACATATGGAAACACGATAAACATGATTCCAGTAAGCACTACTGCAAGAATTGATAGTATCCAATCCAGTGCGTTATCTGTATTAATCATTAGGGCTACGAATACTGCAGGGAGTATACCCGTTAGTACAACATCGAGCAGACCTAATGGGAACATTGCTGGGCTAACAAACATTCCGATGAAACCACCTAGTATGGCTGCAATAATCCCACCAATAGGACCAAGAACCAAGGGGCCAATGGCGGTGAATACAACCGAAAGTGGTATGAAACCACCTCCTCCGAAGTATGGAAATATCGGAATTAATGCAAGTGCACCATTAATTGCACCGTACACAGCAATGAACGCCAAGCTTGCACCCCCATAACCCATGGAGGTTCTCTCTCTAGTGCGTTCTTCAGTCAAGTTTTTCTCCTCCGAATAGAATGTATCTATTTAAACGGATGTTTAGTTAGAATGGTAAACAGCTATATATCAGTTCGGAAACCATTATATAGATTAAAAAAGGGTTATATATTTTATAAAAATTAATGAGTCTGCTACGTTAATTCCTGTCATTATCCAGAAATCCCGTTATTGTTCAACCATCCATACCGAAGTAATTTGAATTTGTTGAGTTTGTATTTCCTTAGAACCATAAATCAGTTAATCAACGTTCGTTATTATAGAATTATGGTGATAAGCTCAATTAGGTATCAGTTCACCAACCTCTTAGTTGATTGTTACGGATTGTAACTACCATTATTATCTCAAGTGAAACAGTATCGTTATATATCTTGGAAACCAACAACAATTCACGAAGATTGTATACCGAGTGTGAACAGTCATGACCGAAGAATCGTATCTTTCGAAGATTACAGAGCAGTATAATCAAAGGACCAAGAAATCCGAAAAGCTGTATAATGAAGCGATAGGACTCCTGCCTGGAGGAATAGGGGGTTCTGCTCCAACCTATGAACCATATCCTTTGTTTGTCAAGAAGGGAGATGGGTCGAAACTGTGGGACGTGGATGGAAATGAATACATAGATTTCAACCTCTGTTGGGGTGTTCTTTTTGTTGGCCATAAACATCCCATACTGATGAAAGGATTACAAGAGCAACTGGATTATGGCACAATGCCAGGCTTTCCCTATGAAGAAATAATTAAAGCAGCAAAAGCATTGGCAAGAAGGTTTCCAATGGATAAAATAAGATTTGTCAATTCAGGATCCGAAGCAACATTGTATACAATTAGGCTAGCAAGAAGATTCACTGGAAAGGAGAAGATCGTCAAGATTGAAGGTGCATATCATGGAGTAGCAGATTCATTGCATATCAGTAAGAGACCATCGATTGATAAAGCAGGACCTCCAGACCGACCAAATTCTGTACCATATGGTGGCGGTATCACAAAGGGTACAGTTAAAGACACACTTGTTGCACCATTCAATAACATTGATGCAATGAAGCAAATACTGAATGATCATAGAGATGAAATAGCAGCGGTCATTGTAGAACCCATGATGATGAATGCTGGTGTTATTCTTCCACAAGAGGGGTACCTTCGTGAGCTCAGAGAGATTACTGAGGAATCTAATATTGTACTCATATTCGACGAAGTCAAAACTGGTGTTAAGATGGCAGCAGGTGGCGCTACAGAGTTCTTCGGGGTAAAACCAGATCTGATATCCGTTGCAAAAGCAATTGGTGGTGGTCTACCCATTGGAGCCTGCGGAGGAAAGGAAGAGATAATGGCAGGAATTGGTAAAGAGGGACTGTTTGGTACATTCTCAGCCAATTCTTTATCGATACGAGCCTGCAAAATCACTCTGACCGAGATTCTCACGGACAATCAATATAACAAAGTCGCGCAGCTGGGAAAGAGTCTCTTATCAGGTTATCAAGATATCATCGAAGACCATAAACTGCCTGCTATCGTCCAAGGAATCAATGCAGTTGGTGGGATACTATTCACTAAAGAACCAGTAATCAATTACAGAACATGGGCTAAAGTGGATAAGGAAAAAACACACGAATACTGGATTGCAATGGCTAACAATGGAATCATTCCAATGGCGTATGGAGCTGAAGAAGAGTGGCTTGTTTCGGTCCAGCATTCTAAAGAAGATATCCAGCAGCATCTTGAAGCATTCAAGAAAGTAGCGCCTAATCTTTAGGAATTTGAAAAGCTAACGTCCTTCTCCAAAAGAGAGGGACGTCTTAGCAACAAAGGAGCTGAATCCATTCAGATACTCTAAAGATGGTGTGAACATTTCTAGATATTACTATGTTATTGACCGCGCAAGTCTGAAGAAAAAAGTATGAAGGTCTTATTTGAATCATGAGCGAACTACTGATCGGGATTGTCGCGGGAGTACTCAGCTCTCTCTTTTTTGCAATTCAAAATGTGATTGTGAAATGGTTAGGGAAAGAAGTAAAACCTATCTTTGCAAACTCTGTAAAGATGTGGGTTTCATTACCCGTTATGCTTTTGATAGCATTCAATCCATTTAGAAGTGCGAATCTCAATCTCCCACCACAGACTATCATCATCTTAGCACTATCCGTTCTTTTTGGTGCTGCCTTCGGAGACTTTGTCTACTTCGCGAGTCAAGCCCGAATTGGAGTTTCTTCTGCCTTTGCTATAGCAAACACGTATCCCATTACTACCTACCTATTGGCAATTGCGTTTCTTGGAGAATTGTTTTTCTTCACTCGTTTGTTCGGCGCAGTGTTGGCTGTTCTCGGTATTGCAATCATCACAAAAGAACAATCTAAAAACCCAGAATATGAAAGGACCTCCACTCACAAGACAGGGAACTATCAGGGATACGCCCTTGCAGTATTGACGAGTATTATGTATGCAATAGCAACCATTATGATAGATAGTGGAGTGAGAGATATTGACCCTATAGATGCCAACGTTATCAGGCTCGCTTTTGGTTCCGTATTCTTAGTACCACTGTTCTATGCATATCGTAAGAAGGGAATGAACATCCCATCAAAGCGAACTGTGAAAATCCTAACTCTCGTAGGTGTGTTTGGTCTTGCGTTTGCATCCCTACTTTATGTAGCATCTATCAAGAATCTTGGAGCTTCACTAGGTGCAATACTGGGATCTGCAGCCCCCCTGCTTGCGCTCCCGTTCTCTATATGGCTTCTTGATGAAGTTGTTAATTGGAAGGTGGCTCTGGGAACGCTCATATCGATTTTGGGAATCTGGTTGACAATCGTTGCGATTTAGTAAGACAACTAGATTATTATGTAGAACAATGAACATTCTATCTATGGTAGCTCCTAGGCTTCGATTGTACTATAACGGTTCTAAACAAGAGGTTGAGATTCCGGCTTCTTGCACTGTAGAAGTTGTTAGGCCAAAGGTCATTAGTACGCCCATGAATGAAAATGATATCATAGAAACTGCATTCAAATATCCAACCGATTCTATTTCACTATCAAACTTCATAGAGAAATACGACTCTTTCCTGTTAGTTCTAAATGACCATGCAAGATCCACTCCAACCCCGAAGATACTCAAGCATGTGCTTCCACTTCTTGTAGGTAAGAAATTTGGTGTGATTGTTGCGAGCGGCACTCATGGACTTCCATCGGAGGAAGACCTTAGAAATCAGATACTCGGTGATTTTTACGATGAACTAAGAAAGCGTTTAGTCTTTCATGATTCCAAAAATGATGATTTCTTGAATCTTGGAAAAACTCGACGCGGAACCCCGATATTGGTAAATAAAATAGTGTCAGAATACGAAGCATTCATCCCGATAAATTCAATCGAACCGCATTACTTCGCAGGATTCACAGGCGGGAGGAAGAGCTTTCTACCAGGAATCAGTGCCTATGAGTCTATTGAAAAGAACCACTCCATGGCTCTACTTGACGAAGCTCGAATCATGGCACTTCACGGTAATCCACTACACGAAGATTTAGAAGAGGCTGCAAGAGTGATAGTTGAAGGGCACCCTACTTTTGCAATCAATGTAGTTCTTGATGGTGCACATAATATCGCTGGTGTGTTCGCTGGAAACATCTTCAAACAATTTTACAAGGGGACCGAACTTGCTAAGGAAATCTATTCTCCAAATGTCAATCAAATACCTGATGTTGTTATCTCAGTGGTTCACAGTCCGCTTGATCAGAACCTCTACCAGGCACAAAAGGGGTTTGAGAGTTGCCTACTCACTCTCCGCCCAGGCGGTATTCTTATTCTAGCAGCATCATGTTATGACGGGATTGGACCCAAAGACTATGCACAAATGCTTCAGTCAGGTAAAAGTCCCAGTGATTTAGCAGCCAAATATGAAGAAATTAAAGTGAACTACAAGCTTGGTTGGCATAAAGTAGGGTCTATTCCCCCTTTCTTGGCTGACAAGGAGTTATGGATGGTGACCCTTCTTGATAAGTCAAGTCTTGATCGCATGTTCATTAAAGGTTTTGACTCTCTTCAGGAAGCTGTTGATTATGCTGTGGTAAAAAAGGGCCAAGATTGCAAATTTCTAGTTGTAGAGGATAGTGCTAATGTATGTCCCATTCTTGAATGACCTTTGCATGTGCATAGAGTGTGATTAGACCAAATCCTTTCATTAAAGGACAATGATGAATACAGATGATCAAATTGAACATCCAAGATACGGACAGCCGAAACTTAGTGATTTTTTATAACACATCACAGTGTGTATCTGTACCTGTTAAGGAACTCTTGTTCCTTCGCAGGATTATACCTGATATTCACATTATTTATAGCAAGGTGCGTATCTACAAAATGACCATACTATAGATGGTGAGAGAACCATATGACCAAAGTTCTTGCGATTAATGGTAGCGCACGCATGGAAAAAGGGTACACTCATGCATTACTAAATGCGTTTCTTGAAGGCGTAAGGGATGCAGAAGCAACTATAGAGCTGATTTATGCAAAGAAGCTTAAGATCAGGCCATGTCTGGGAGATTTCCAATGCTGGTATGATAAAATTGGGGAATGCATTCAGCAAGATGACATGGAGTCACTGTATCCCAAGCTTCGTTCTGCGGATATTCTAGTACTTGCAATACCTGTCTATCTTCCAATGCCTGGAGAAATGCAGAATCTACTGAATAGACTCATGCCAATTGTCGAACCAATTTTAGAATTTAGAGATGGTCATACAAGAGCAAAGTTTCATGATAATGTCAGGATTTTCAAAATAGTTCTTGTCGCTGTCGGGGGCTGGTGGGAAATAGGTAATCTCGATACTGTGACTGGAATTGTAAAGGAGATTGCAGGGAAAGTCGGTGTTGAGTTTGGAGGATCAATCCTTCGACCTCATGCATTCATGATGAAAGAAAATAAAGAAAAATCCGAAGAGATTCTGAATGCCACCAAGAAAGCTGGAACACAATTGATTGAGAGCGGAGATATCGCTCCTGATATTCTTAATACCATAAGTCAACCTTTGATATCAGAAGAAGCACTAAGAAAAAGATACAATAGTACCTATGAAAAAGCTAAGCGTTCACCGACCTGATGTGGAAGATTCACTTTCTGAGAATCTATCAGAGTAAACCTCTAACCATCTCGGATTACCAGGAGAGTCTTGGAGAGCGAGTAATCCCCAAGATCCTCTCAGTTCTATCAAATGGGATATGACTACCCCTGCTTCTTCTTCATTATTATAATGATTACAATGATGATTATGGTGCCACTTCCTAAGCCAATCAGTATCGTGATGGGTGTCATTACATCTGTTAATGTTGTTGTAGCGTTTGTGTGAGTCGTATCTGATGTTGTTGTAGTTGTTGTAGTAGAGGAAACCTCGGTCACTGTTACAATCACAGTATCACTAACCCAGTTTTCGCCTGCATCAGTCACTATGATGGTGTAGTTGTATTCCCCAGGTCCCAGGTCATCCACAGAGATGCTTATGATTTCAGAACTGGAGTTCCATGCCCCGGATTTGACTGATGTCCCATCCAGGTAGATGATGTAGGACTGTGGGTGATCATCTGTAGGTTGCCAGGTAATCGAGTGTCCAGTAGTATACTCCTCATATTCAATATCTGCTGGAGTATCAATGATTGGAAATATAGCATCAACCACAGAAACCATGACCTCGTCACTGACTACATTCACGCCAATATCTGTTACTATCAACGTGTAGTTGTATGTCCCAAGACCTAGTCCATCAACAGAAATTGTGATGTCCTCGGAACTGGAGTTCCAATCTCCTGACTTGATTGGTGTTGAGTCGAAGTAGACAATATAATCTATTGGATGGGCATCTGACGGATGCCAAGTTATCGAGTGCCCCGTTGTAAATTCATTGTATTGAAAATCGGCAGGACCATCGATCAATGGAGGAGTGCCATCCACCACTGTGACTAAGACCTCATCACTTGCTGTTCTCCCACCAATGTCATTAACCACGATGGTGTAGTTGTATTCTCCAAGATCCAGTCCATCCACAGAGATTGAGATGACCTCAGAACTGGAGTTCCATGCCCCGGATTTGACTGGTATCCCATCCAGGTAGATGACATAGGACTGTGGAGTGACATCTATAGGATGCCACGCAATTGAATGCCCTGTTGTGAATTCATCATAGAATATATTCAGCGGACTATCAATTTGTGGAGGAGTGACATCAATGACTTCTTTGTACAGATGATAGAAGTATATTTCATGCATAGGGTTATAGATCAGACCATCTCCATGGAGCCAAGATCTCCAAGTCCTGAACTCAGTTGCTTGATATGGCCAGAGGTATGGAACTTCCTCTGCGCATATGTCGTTAATTATGTTGTAGTACTCCATGCGTTTCGTATTGTTTAGCTCGGCTCTAGCTAGCAGACAATTTTCGCTAACCATACTATTATCGAAACCAATTCTAATAGCGTAAGCACCATATTGATAGCAGAAAGGGTAAACATAGTTGTCTGGGTCAGCATAGTCGGGTGCCCATCCTACAAAAAGAAGAGGCATCTTATCGAGTCGTACATAGTCGAGGTATGCAGACCATTCAAGAGGTTGAACAATAAAACGTAACTCATTTGAACCAAGGAATGTCGTGTTGGCACTATCATCAGCAATAACCATGTTGAGACCATCTGCGAGGGTGAGCAATGTCTGTTCTCTAAGAGTATTACCAGAGTTGTAGTAAAAGGTAATATTGTAATCCAAATCATCAAGGGTTTGGAGAAAATCTGGATTCAATACTGCGGCATTCCAATACTCAACAGCTTGCGTAATATTGTAGTAAGCAGAATATGAGGTTTCGTTGTGACCAAACATACCGTATGGGATTGGACCCTGACCTTGAATACCTAAACCATTTACAGCTGTATTTATCAAAGCTGTGTAGTTGAAAGCATAAGATGAACACTTTCTGAAGTTCTTGTTTTCATAAGGACTCGTGATAATGGTTTCATCGGGAAGAGTTAATGTTCCCATATTGTAGCCAAGGTTCAGTACAACGTAGCTTGCTCCACCGGTTGAAACATGTATTTCCGGATTCAATGATTGCTCAAGATCAGAATCCCAGATATCAGGTGCATTGACGATTGGCCAGTAGCAACCATCAATGGCTCCAGTAGTAAGATTCAGCATTCTTCCACTGTCATCTACATTTGTATAGATGTAGATTTTCTCAATAGAACCAGCGTATGGCTGGTCAGCAACCCTCCAGTAGTTTGTGTAGATATCCATTTCGATGTACTGGGCAGGTAGCCAATTAGCAAGCATGTACGGACCAGTACCACAGGTATGTTCTGCCATATAGTTCTCATACTCACCATAATCAACGCCATAATCTTCCCAACTTGCATATGCTGGACTCGATGCATGGTTTATTTGGAAAGAGGGGCTGATCATAGAACCAACAGAGTATGTCAATGCTGCAATGAAGGGAGCATATGATTCTTCGAGAACAAATCTGATAATGTAATCATCCATTACTTCGATTGCACCTGAGTTAGCAACCCAGTCATCAAATGCGGCAATGAATTCCGGTGAAGATGAACCATAGTAAAAGGCTTCTTGTTCAACTACAGCGCCTCCCTTCAAAGGTTCTAATATCATCCAGACTGGACCATTAAGAAAGAAGATCTTCACAGCACGTTCGATGTTCCATTTGACACAACTAGCATTGAAAGGAGTACCATCGTGGAAGGTGATTCCTTCCCTGAGAGTGATGGTATAGTTAAGACCGTCAGCAGACACTACTGGATCTGAAGCAGCCAGTAGTGGAACTAATGTATCGGTTGCAGCGCTGTCCCACGGATAGGTGTATAGCGTTTCGTATACATTGTATGCAATCCAGGGTCCATAGCCATCATAACTGACATGGGGGTCCATAGATTGAGGCGATCCAATTGTTTCCCAAATCAGAGTGTTGTTATCTATAGAGATTTGATACTCTCTTGGAAGACCAGCCAACATATCTGATTCTTGAAAATTCATCGTCATCTGAGAGCTCATCAGTGATATTCCTATGACAAGTATGATTATACTAGCAATAAGGAATCTTGTCCTATTTCTCCTCTCCTTTCTATCGAACATGTTTCTTATCCCCTTTTCTCAGGGTAAAAAAAGTGAAAAGTCACTTTTCAACCACGTGCGTAGTTCTGCTAACACACAAATATTTTTACTTCTTTCGGTTTCGTTTTCCAAATTCCTCAAAGTCTACAAGTCGTTCTTCTTCGTCACTAGTCATTTCTGTTTAGATATCATTTGATTTCGTAAACTAAGAATCTGAGTAACCCTGAAAATTACTGCTGGATATCGATATCTGTCAAAGAAATCTTGCACTTGTACAGGATTGTGAATTTTTAGAGGATTGTATACTGAGTTTTCAGATAGTAGTATCCAGAGCAGATAACAAGTCTGCCAGTAAATCAGAGGGTTCTTCGATTCCCACTGACAAACGAACTGTTGATTCAGAAATATCCATCTCTCGTAAAGCTTGCTCACTAAGCCCGTAATGAGTTGTGAGAGCTGGAATACTTGCCAGACTTTCAACTCCGCCAAGAGAAACAGCATTAAGGAATATATCTAGAGAATCAACAAAAGTTGTAGTTCCTGCTAAATCAGATTCAAGTTCAATTGATAGCATCCCACCAAACCTATCCATCTGTCTTCGGGCGACATCGTGATGAGGATGACTGGGGAGACCTGGATAATGCACTTTTCTGATTCTTGTGTCATTCTCGAGTTTTTCTGCAAGATATTTCGCATTGAAATTG